>Ga0099848_1000192_pt1 | contig 26819 bp, 36 predicted proteins | sample CB_VirMetaG_3_FD_78179 | JGI IMG/M metagenome (GOLD analysis project Ga0099848, IMG submission 78179) | Freshwater to marine saline gradient viral communities from Chesapeake Bay - CB_1508_1S Viral MetaG | ecosystem: Environmental > Aquatic > Marine > Coastal | place: USA: Chesapeake Bay...
CCCATTTGAGGATTTCCAGAATCAATTCTAAAATCTGGACCATAAGATGAATAACATCTTTTTTCCCAATTTTGTTGGGTAGAATTTTGCTCTCTTTCTCTTTCTGCCATTTTAGATACAATCGATAATTTGTACAAGTCTTCCTGCAGTATAACCTGCAGCAACATTTGGATCTCCGGGAATTCCAATAATTGGTTTTAAAATAGCACCAGTTCCAGTGCTCGTTCTAATCCTGAATTCTGGTATAGTTGTTCTTGGAATTATAGCAACAGGGTTAGTTGTAACAATTCCAATTGTAAGTGGTTCGTCATCGCCAATATTATTATATGGAATATCAAATGGGTCAACAATAATATCTGTAGAAGAATATCCAACACCAGGATTGACAACTAAGATAGATGTCAATCCTATATTCATAGAATTGCCAACACCAACGGTGATGTTTCTTGGAAGTCTTCTTCTCCTATCTATTTCAAAAGTATCTGGATCTAGTGGCAATCCTCCAGGAGTTGTTATTCTTGCGTCACTAATTGAACTGTCTGATGTATTTGGATCTATTGCATAATTTTCTCCAATTGAAACCCTAACAAATGCTTCAATAGACCCAGTTTCAACATTAATTTTACTTCTGTAAACTGCCCCATATCCTTTTCCAGCAGGATCAACAATTTCAACAAAAGGTGGGAATTTATAACCAAATCCAGGGTCATCCAATATTAAATCAACAACACTGCCAGTAACTCTACCATCCGCATTTTTGACAAATCCTTCAATTACAGGTCTTGCAGATGCAGGTCTAAATGCTTCATTTGGTATTTCAACTGTCTGTAGACCTTCTTCTGTTTCCTCAACCACTTGAATAGTTTCAATTCCACCACCACCAAATATTCTAACCTCAGGTGGAACTAATGGTACGGAAGTATTACATTCAGGCAATCCAGATTCTGCTCCTGGTTCAATTAACCCAACATCTTCAAGTTTTTTATTAATATCTGTTCCGATTGCAACAGCAGCATTACCAATTTCTCTAGTTATTTTTGCATTTTCTAATATTGCCTCAACATCATTAATTGCATCAATAGGTCCCTTACCAATTGTATATTCTTTAACAATACCTCCACATTTTTCATTACTTTGACCACATTCAAATATAGAAGAAATATTAGTAAATGCATCTACACCACTAGTTAAAAGACCAAATATATCAAGACCTTCTCCAAGCAATCCTCCAACTATTTCAAGAATAGGACCCATAAAACCTTCAACTCTTGAAATAATATCATTGATTAATGAACCAACAAATTGTGTACCAACACAACTTACAAAATTTAAAGCATTATCTATTACAGAATTTAATAATGATTCAACCATTTCTGGAAGTTGATTAGTTATATTACCAATTCCACAGAATAATGCTTCTTGCAAAAATCCAATTGGTTCTAAAAATGATGCTTGAGCACCAACTCCAGCTAGTAAAGCCTCAGTAAAATCTTCAATTGGACTTGTAATTTCAGCAAAAAGTGAACCAAGACCCTCTGATAGTATAGGTGCCAACTTCAATGCTAATGTTGTAAACATATTACTAACAATACTGTTTGCAGCAGCAGTAATTGCTCTTACAGACTTAGAAATTTCTAAAGCTTGATTAATAAAAGCAGAATTCAAACCCGTAACACTTTCAAAAAGATTATTTACTATTCCAGTAATTGTTCCAATTGTACTGTCTTCACAAGTATCTGCTAAAGGAACTTTTAATCCAATTCCAGTATATGAAGGAACTTCTTTCCAAAATTCCGGAGTATTTTCTGGAAGACCAGAATTTAAATTATTAATATTATTGTTTATATCTTCAATAACTTTTGGTGGAACATCTCTTGGAGATTTTTGACTTTGTGTGCTATTTTCATTAGACTCTCCAGCAGGAAGAGTTTGTTGTCCTCCAGATTGTGGTGCGGGAGTTCCAGTCGTATTTTGGGGATTTTCAATTCTACCAGTATATCCAGTAAACGGTACAAATGGGGCATCATACTTCTCTTGAGAAACTTCTGCAGTTCTGCCAAATACCCCAATAATTACTGGAAGTTGAGCGTTATCACCATCGAGGAAAAATCCAAATACAGAATCAGAAGGTCTTAGTTTTGTATTTTCAGCAACATTTCCTGCACCAGAACCAGAAGTTGTTGGTAGAAGAATTTGAGCCCAAGGAAGGTCTTCATTTGATAACTCTTCATCATCAAATGGATGATATCCCATAATACGAACCTTGGTTCGATTTCCCCAACCACCACCATTAGCTTGGTCGGCAATACCGTCACCATCAAATGGTGCAACAGTTCCTACCCACCATCTAAATCCATCTCTCCCAACAAAATTACTTCTTAATAGTGATTCTTCTATCATATTTTTATTTCCTTATGCCAAATGTATCTCTCACTAATTTCATAGATGTATATGAAGCATTAGTGTCAAAGTGATGACATAATTCCTTTATCATATATAGACCACTTATTTCCTCATCATATTCTTTAGCGTCTACGGAATCAGTTACTTGCGGAAACTCGCATTCAATAACATCCCCAGCATTTAAATCTAGGTTGCAAGGAACTATCACATTTAATGATTGTGTTAAAATTAAATTATATCTCATCAAAGATTGTGATTGATATTCTGAGGGATCTGCATTATTATCTTTACTAACTTCTTGAGTCAAAGTTCCAATGTCAAGTATCTGCGAAAAAATTCTTGTTGGTGTGTCCCCCAAAGTTTTTCCGGGTCTTGAACTTATTTTTGGTAATTTAATGTCTCCGCCTAAAGTATCAACATTTTTGTAATCTTCAAAACTATATCTTCCAGCATTTGGTGATGTTACAGTAAATGTTAATGGATTAAAAAACATTCTATCACTAGAATATGCACCCATTCTCAATTTTTCAACCAAATTTTGATTTTTGTCAACATAATGACTGTAAATTTTATAATCATTATCAACTTTTTTTGTCCCTTCATATGCAGGATATGATTGGGAGTATGTATATTTTGCCTTTGATTCTTGTTTTGATAAAGAAGTTAGTGACCTAAAATTAAATCCTTCTTTCGTTTGATAAAATACAAATCCACCATCACCATCCTTTCCTTTTCTTCTAGATGCATTAGTCGCTGGTAAAGATTTTGATGCTAACCACACTAAAATTGTAAATGGTTTTCTTAAGTTCCCAATAAAATCATACTTATTAGAAGTTTCTTCTATTTCTTGTATTTGTTCTGTCAAAAGAACTTCTTCTAATATTGTCCTCACAGAGTCGCTAATTTTTGATGTAAACTTTTTTGTAACTCTATTGGTTTCATTCGATATTGCTTCTCTAGAAACAAGATTAAGAGTAAAACTTTCTCTGGCATTTTCTGCAATAACATCAGTTATACTTTGAACATAAAAATACTTTTCTACAGTACTAAAATCCAAACTTGAATTCATTGTTTCAGAGTTTGGATTTATTTTTAATGCCACTCTTTCACCTCCCCGTAAAGGAAGTCCATTATAAATTGATTGATTTTTTGAACCATCACTTACAGTGTTTCCAACATTAAATATTTTTAACTTTGCAGTTATTGTTGGAGAAAAAATATCTTCATAGTAATCAAAAGTTATCGCACCATTAATCAAATCAAGAGTTTTTGATTGATCGTTTGATTCAATTGTTAATACTTCGTATATTGACTTTTGTACTGCCATTAGAGGTAACTAAGATCTAAGAGGAATTTTTGTTTCATAAAGTTATTTAACAACTCACCCATTGATGGTCCAGAAGATTGTTGAGATGAACCACCAGAAGACGCTACAGACTGCTGTGGTTGCTGTGATGAGGGAACAACTACAGAAATATCTTGACCTTTTCTTTCTGGTGTAATTTGTTGTGCTACTGCTTGTTGCCTTTGCTGAGTTGGTGCTGAGGATATTTGTGCTTGTGGAGTAGATTGGCGTTCTTTTTCTGTAGAAATTTTACTTGCAGAAGAACCAGTTGCTCCATGAGAAACAGTAATTCCTCTACTACCTATAATTTCAGCCTCTCTACCATATCCACCCCTAAAATAAACTTCACCAACTGCAAATGGGAATTTAGTTGCAGAACCTGGTTGGGAAGGAAAAGTGCGTTTTACATTTGGATTAGTTTCTTGAATATCAACTGCAGCACTACTTCTAGAATCGTGTGCTCTTTGTTCTGCTGCAATTTGATTTCTAAGTATTCCAGGATCTTTAGATGCATATTGGTCTAAATTTCCAAACCATACGGTAGAACCTCTTGCGTGCATTGCCATTACTGCCTGAAAGGATACTTCTCTAATATTTGCCAATTCCTCTTTTGATGGATTTGCAGTTTTAGCATCAATATGAAAGTGTGTAGCATATTGTGCTTCGCCTTCACTTCCAGAGCCACCTTGAACAAAACCACCAGCACCTGTTTGAGGAATCAACTTCATAGTGCCCGTTGATATTGATGTTGGTGTTCCTGTTGTTCCTGTTGGAGATGTCTGTGTTCGTTGTCTTTGTAAAGATTGTTGATACCTTTGCTGTATTCCTTCTAATTTTTTAACAGGTTGTCCATAGTAACTATTACCACTCAAAGTTGGAAAAGATGCCCATTCGGGAGAAAGTTTTGATGATATTTGTGGACTTATCCCCTGTTTTTGTAATAAATTTTCTAATTCTTCTGGACTGTTAAGTTTCAATCTTCGCAATATCAATTGAACAGCGGCTGCATCTTGCCTCTCTGGTGTCATAGCTCCACCTCCCACAGTATTCCAAGTGCCAGGCATAAATTGATATCTACCAAAAGCAGCACTGGAATAGTCTTTGCTATGAAAAACTTTATCCGGGTGTTTTTCTGGGTATCCTTTTCCAGAATACTGAGCACCAGTAAAATGAGTTAAATATCCATTATTTGGATGACCGGCAGTACCCTCAGCATAAGCAATTGCATCCAATAAAGCATTAGTTGCTGGACCAAATTTTCCAGAGGAACCACCAGTGCCGGAGGAAGAAGAACCACTATAATCACTACTATATGTCTGAGTTTGACTGGCAGCATCCTCAGTAAATCCTTCCCCAGGTTCTGGAATTTCCTCTCCACTATAAGAACCAACTTTTATACCATCAATTTCTTTTGTAATGTCAGTTGTAAAAACATCAATAGTGTCTTTAAAATCTTTTTGAAGACCTTCTATAGAATTGCCAAGTTCTGTAAAAGAATTTCTAAGTTTTCTTTCACTATCAAGAAAATCAAATTTTAATATATTATCTTTGAGTGAAGTTAATACTCTAAACGAAGATTGTAGTATATTTCCAACATTAATCACAAAACTTTTTATAATTCTTCCAATTTCATTAACTCTAGCAATAAATTCTTTAGCATATCCAATCCAAGTAGGAAGTGTTCGTAAAATCCAACCAGCAGCAATAAAACCAAGTGCTTTAACTAATCTACCAATTAAACTTCCGCCAGTTTTTGATACTGCAGCAACAACATTGGATGTTCCACTTGGAACTGACCTCCTTGCCTCTCTTTCATCTTCCCTCTCCATTCTCCTAGTATCAAATTCTCTTCTTCTTTTTGTCTCAAAGATATCAGAAAAAATTTGCTTACGAACTTTAATTCTAGTGTTAAGGAGTTTGCTAATATTTTGAACACTTTTTTGTGTCTGATTAAAACTCTTAGAAGATTTCTTAAATAAAGAATTTGTTTCTTTTGTATCTAATGGTTTTGGTGGAATTAATGTTGTTGCTGCCATTTTATATCACCACATTATAATTTAATTTTGAATATAAAACATAAAAATTATCAGGATTGGATGAAGGTATCATAGGAACATCTGTTGGTGTTGGCGGTGCCTGAGGAGATTCCTGCGGCGCCTGTGGTTGCTGAGCGACTACAACATTTGGTGCAGGTTCTTCAAGAGGTGCAATTGACTGTGGCGAAGTCATTTTTTCTTGTGAAGGATTTATAAAATCGAATGATAAATTTTTAGATATATTAAAAATATTTGATGTATCGCCAGATGATACTTCTTGAGTGGATGGAGAAGTTAATTCTGCAGGTTGCGCTTTTTCATTTTGCGGTGATATAGATTCTGCTTTAATTTCAGCAGCAGGCGTAGCACTTTCAGTATTCATTTTAGATTCACTACCCAAAGAAAGTTTCAATTCTTCAGGTTGAGGCATCATAGTATTTTTTGGTTCCGCAGCATCTTTACCAGTTTCAACTGGCTCTGTTTGGGATTTTATTGGACCTAATTGTTCAGAAGATTCTGCTGCTTTTGGTGGAGCACCAGTCATTGTCTGTGTTGGTGTAGAAGTTGCTACCGGTGGTTGTTTAGTATTTTGCTGTGGTTGAGTTGAAGTATCTTCCTTTTTCTTTCCCAATCCAAATGTCCAATCAAAACCACCACCAGAATCTTCTTCTTTTCCTTTTACTAACTCTTTACTTTTCTGCTGTGCCCATATTCCAGCACCAATCACTGCCAAAGGTTTTAAAAGTCCAGGCAGTGGTAATTTTGATGCTGCTCCTGCAGCTGCAGCACTACCAAGTCCACCAACAGCAGCTGTCGCAGGGTCTTCTCCAAAAGCAATATCCAATCCTGCTGTAAGTCCTGCTCCACCTAAAAGTTTTGCACCTCCACCCAAAACACCTTTACCAAAATTTTTCATTCCACCCCAAAAACCACCACCAGAACTTGCCGATGGTTTTCCCCCAGAAGAAGGTGTACTTGTACTTGAAGGTGAAGTAGAACCCTTTCCAGATGATGTGGATGATGTAGAGGAAGCAGAAGAATCTGCGGAAGAAGCGGCACTAACCCTAGACGATTTTCCCCCACCAATTCCACTAAAAAGACCAGAAAAAATTCCACCAATTTTTGATGCGCCAGAAGTAAATATATTTTTTATCCCACCAAAAAGAAGTCCTGCAACTCCCCCAATTAATTTTCTTAACGCAAATTTAATAGCAGCAAATCCGGTCTTAATTGCTATAAATGTGCCAATAACAAAACCAACATTCTTAATGACATTATCTTTTATTTCGTTTAATGTTTTTTGGTCATCTTCGGAATATGCTTTTATTGTTTTTAAAAGTTGTACCCCAAGATATCCAAAGAATAAAGTTTGAATTGCTCTTCCAACATTAGCAAAAACACCTTCAACTTTTTTTGCTGCAGAATCAACAGGTGCCATTATGGCAGTTTGAATTCTTTCTTCCAGTCTTGATTCTCTACCTAATCTTATTCTTCTTTGAGCATATCTATTTTCTTGTTCTTGCTGTTGCTTTAATAATTGCTGCTCAGTTAATGTATCCTTTTGAAGAAGTGCGGCAATATTATTAATACTCTGAGAAAGAGCATTAAGTTGATTTTGAAAATTCTGAAACTGTTGCTGCATATTTGCAATAACAGTTTGATTTTGTTTTTGTGTCTGAACAAATTGTTTAGTTTGCTCAACAAATTGTTGCTTTTCAGTTGATGCTGCCTGAACATTAGGGGCTGCCCCACCACCAAAGACAGATGCTCCTACATTTTTTATTGATAGACCACTTGGTAGTAAAGGTACAGCCATTTACTTATGAAACCCCGCTTTTATGCTTTAAATTTTCTTCTTCAATATATTGTTGAAGTAATGTAACATAAACTTCTTTTTCCCAAGGTATCATATTTTCAATCTCTGTCAAAGAGTATTTATGATGTTGAACTAGTGCAAAATTAACTTGATAATATGATGCAAGACTCTCATGCACCATAGCTAGGCGAAAAAAGATGAAAGACCCTCCAACACTACAGTGCTTTTTACATTAGTTTTAGGATTTGTTACCTTAATTTCATGACTTAATTTTGGCATAGTCTCAAAGAAAGATTCAACTTTTCTAAATTGCTGTGGACTTAACTGCTCAATAAATTCTGCCAATTCTTTTTTCGTACATTCTGCTGCAGACCAAGATTCTTCCTTATTGTAAACTTGATCAATACTTGAATAGATTAATTCAAAAGTATCATTAATACTATAATCTTCCCCAACAAAATTATTTTTTATAAACTGATCCATTGATGGGTATTTTAATCTAAGTGTCAAATCATCATCAAGTTTAATGTCTCTAGAGTGTTTAGGATCAATTTTGACTTTAATATCATCCAAATTGATTTCCATAGGAACTTTTGTTACACCATCGTCTGGACAGGTAATCAATACCTCAACAGTTTCACCGACAGATTTCCCCCGAATATTCAAAAATAAGTATTCAATATCAAATGATGATAATTCATTAACTTTAACCCCTCTTGTTAAAATACAATTTGAAATAACATCTTTAACTGCATTTGTTATTTGTTGGGGGTCTTCACTTTCCTGTGCAATAATTAAAATTTTCTCTTCTTTAACTAAAAAAGGTCTAAACTTTATTTTTTTATTATTTGATGGAATAGTCAACTCATATGTTGGAGTTGCAATTTTTGGTAATGGCATAATCTATTATTACTATATTTTTTATTTATTATCTTAATAGCGTACCTAAATCACCAAGATTATTAGAAATTTGACTAACAATATCTACACTATCACTTCTTCCAGGAATATATCTATCATATGAAAATGTTACATAAATTTTTAATATTTGCGAATCACTATAACTAACTTGCACTGGTTGAATTGCTTCTGGAAATAATCCCTCAAAAGTATATGATATTTGTCTTTTATAATCTCTATCAAATTTATAAATTCTAGTTTTATTTGATTTATACTTTTCCGGATACTTTATTCTTGTAAAATAATCTTGGTCATTAATGGAATCAATACTACCAATTCCATATGAACCACTACTTATAAATTCCAACCAAGTTTCAAAAAACAATAAAGATTTATATTTTTTATCAACATAAAATCCCATTCCTATAGTATTGCCATAATCATTTCTAGCGTGGGCAAATTTTTCAACCATTCCAGTCCTATGACCAAATGCCTCAAATGTAGCAACACTAGTTCCTGGAAGATTTGCTTCGTAACAAAGAAGACCCAAATCTTGTGTAATAAATTCATTACTTATATTTTTTGCTGCCATATACGAAGTCAATTCCCCGGATGGAATAGAAAATTGAACTTCATAATGAGAAGTTTGTGCCAGATTGCGGAATAAATTGGCAAAATCGCTTATTGTAGTTCTATCTCCTGGTGATTTATTATTCTTCCATACACCAGATTTTTCTCCACCTTTTCCAAAATCTTTTCTTCTTCCTGGTCCTTGTACGGCCATTTCTAAATACTACTATGGAATCTATACTATGTATAATGGCATATAAGGGAAAGTATCAACCATCATTTCCAGAAAAGTATAAAGGAGACCCAACCAATATAATCTATCGTTCTTTATGGGAACGAAAGTTTATGGTCTATTGTGATAAAAATGAAAATGTCCTTGAATGGGGAAGTGAAGAAATTGCCCTTCCCTATCGTTCTCCAGTTGATGGAAGAATGCATAGATACTTTCCAGATTTTTATATTAAGGTGAAAGAAAGTAATGGAAATATTAAAAAATACTTGATTGAAGTTAAACCAAAAAAGCAAACAGTCAAACCAAAAGTTCCCAAAAGACAAACCAAAGGATATATTCGTGAGGTTTATGAATATGCTAAAAATATGGCAAAGTGGGAATCTGCAAAAGAATTTTGTAAAGACCGAAATTGGGAATTTAAGATACTCACAGAAGATGAATTAAATATTAATAAATATTAATTAATGCCAAGAAAATCTCTAAAACAAAGAAGGGAAAATATCCTTCATAATAGTAAAAATAGAATTGCCCCAGTTCTGGATGTTCTGATTGGTATAGAAGACCCTGATGATTTAATGTTGGAGATTATGGGTGTGTTAACTGATGTAACACCAGTTCCTGATGTTGGTAAGTTCTATACATTCCTATATCAACCAAAATCTGAAAATATTCAATATGATGCACATCCACTTGTTGCAGTGACTGGTGTGTTTCAGTGGGGATTTAAAGCAATAAATTTTCACTGGGGAGAACCAAGGCAATATACATACATAGAACTTCTTGGAAATTTATATGAAGTGCGTCCAGAAGAGTTGGATGATATTAGAACTTTACCATTTGCAAAATTCCAAATAAGTTAATAAATATTTAAAAAGTAATGGCATAATGGCCCCAACACTAAGATATCCTCAAAAAAAGATAAGGGATAAAGATGATTGGATGATGATTAACATTTACCAATATAAACCGGGAAGTTTTTCAAGTTCTGGGTTCTCTGTTGGTGCTGGAGGAGCGCAAGGTTCAATAATTCAAACCATTTTACTACCAATCCCTGTAAATTTACCCGCCAATAATTTAATGACTCCTTGGGGGGAAAGCAGATTAAATCCTCTTGAGGCTGCTGGGATGGGTGTAGCGGGAACAGCAATAAATGAAGGTATCCCAGAGGGATTAAAAACATTAGTTGACAGTGGAAAGAAAGTAATAGATGTAGCTAAGTCTAACACTGCAATAAAAGGTTCTACTATAGCATTATCTGCATTAGCAGTTCAACAACTTGGGGGAAATCTAAGTCCACAACAAGCACTATCAAGATTTGCTGGAATTACATTCAACGAAAATGTTGAATTAACTTTTAATGGAGTTCAACTTAGAGGACCAAATACATTTGAATTTCTCCTTACACCAAGAAACGAAAGAGAAAAAGATACAATAAGAGATATAATTTTATCTTTAAAAGAAAATATGACTCCTTCACAAGGAACTGCTGGTGGAGTTAGTGGAATATTTTTAAATGCTCCAAATGTTTTTGAAATTTCTTATATGAAAGGTGGAAGTAAACATCCATTTTTAAATCAATTTAAAACAACTGCACTCCAAAATTTATCAGTAAATTTCACTCCGCAAAATTATGCCACATATGAAGATGGGACCCCAGTGAGTATGACACTCACACTCACATTCCAAGAATTGACACCAATATATAAAGAAGATTATCAAAATGGAAAAGCAGGTACTACTGTAGGATACTAAACTAATGCCATACTTCAGAGAACTTCCAGAAATAGATTACCTTTCATTTTTGCCAGACAGGCAAAAATCTGATGAATATGTGAGAGTAAAGAATTTATTTCGTAGAGCAAAATTAAGAGATGATATTATTAATCCCCTAATTGTATTTGATAAGTATATCATTCCTGATGGTTATCGTCCAGATAATGTTGCAGAAGAACTTTATGGAAGTTCTCAATATGATTGGGTAGTTACCATATCTGCAGGACTAACAAATATAAGAGATGAGTGGCCATTGTCGGATAATGATGTTTATAGATATGCATTCAAGAAATATGGAGATAATCTTTACGGAACACATCATTACGAAACAGTTGAGCAAAAAGATTCTGGTGGAAGAATCATTCTAGATGGTAAAAAGACAGTAAGTAATGTAATGCAAATACCATATCCATCAAGTGGAGTCGAACTTGGAGAAAATGAATTAATTGTTGGGATAGACCCAGTATTACAAACGCTATCTGGTAATTTATATGTTCACGATACAAATACCATAAAAACAACCGAACAATATGGTGTTTTTAACTTCAGTATAGACAATGAATCCCAATCTGGCGGGTCTTGGGTTTATACACTTGCCGCAGAAAGTATAGAAAGTGATTTAGTTTACGATTCAATATCATTCTTATCTAAAGATGGTTATACAAAAAATATAAAAATTTATATTGAAACCGACAATGATGAACCTTACATTTCATCATACAAATTAGATTCATCTCAACAGTCTTACATTACATTTTACGACAATAAAACCGAATCTACTGTTACTAGAACAAATATTATTAGAAGAATAACAAATTACAGTAATGAAATACTAATTAATAATGCAAAAAGAGAAATTAATGTATTGAAACCTAGATATTTACAAGAATTTATTCGTGATATGAGAAGTATTATGAAATACAAAAAATCATCACAATCATTTCTTGATGCAAATGGAAATAGAATTATTAAAACTGAAAATGTTAGAAATTATGATACTTATGGAAGAACATTTATTAGACCAAATCCAACAGAAGTTATTGTTAACGAATTGGCATAAAAAAGTCCCCTTAAGGGGACTTGTAATTAACTAATCACTCTTCAGCAAGTCGTGCGAAGTATGAAAGTTCATCATCATCTTCAAGAGAAGGACTGAGACTGCTGAGTTCACTACGGAATTCGTCAGTCAGAGGAGGTGCGGAACCTTCATCTTCATCTTGTACTTCAGGGTCAAGACGAGGGCGGGAAGTAGAACCTTGAATACCTAGAACACTATCAAGACGCTTTTTGAGGTCTTCATATGACTTGAAGTTTGTAGGGTCAATAAACTCATTCAGAGAATACTGCTTCTTCCAAATTGCTTCTAGAACTTCATCATCACCGTGAAGAACTGACATTGGTGCAAAGGAAGAAGAATCATAGTTGCGATAACCAGCAACATTCTTTGCCTTCAGTTTAAAGTCTGCGCCAGTCCAGAAGTCAAATGGGTCAATTTTTGCATCATCCTCAAACTCAGGATTCATTGCTTCTAGAATCTTATCAAAGATTTTTTTACCATACTTAAACAGGAAGACTTTACCTTCGTTTTCAGGATTTGCTGGGTCTTTCACAACATAGATGTTGGAAATATAAGACAGTTTGCGTTTTTGCTTTCGCGCAACTTCTTTGTTTGCATCAATTCCAGAGTTCCAGAGAGAGGAATTGTGCTCACAAACAGGACACTTTTGATTGAGAGTGGTAAGGCAGTTATCAATTAGCCAACCACCAGTTCCTTGGAAAGCGTGTGAATAAGTCTTGACAAAGGGCATATCTTCGCCCTCTGATGCTGGTAGGAAGCGAATAACTGCAAAACCGTTGCCAGCTTTGTCACACTCTAGTTTCCAGAGACGGTCATCTGCAGAACCAGCAGAATTATTCATTTTCTCAACTTGCTTCACAAGTTTTTCAGTCAGTGAACCAAGTTTGGACTGCTTTTTAAGATCGGAAAAGGACATTAGATACCTCGGATTAATTGGATTCGTTGGATTACTTGGATAGTATAGCAGGTGTCGGATCGGTTGTCAAGGGGTCAGTCAAGATATTCCTTGAGGGAATTAATCGTCTTCTTCATACTATCAAATAATGTGTTGATGTTTGTGTCTGAGGAGAACCCCATAATAGCAATTGATTTCCGTATATTCTCTTTCATTTCCAGTGCTTTTGGGTCATCAGAAAGTGAAAGACGAGTATACATAATCTTCTGTTTTTCAATTAAAGTATTTAATTTTTCAATGTGTTTCAGTTTATCTTCACGATTCATATATCCAAAATTTAAGACACTCTTATAAATGTCTTCTTGAAGACTGTTAATATTCTTCAGTTCATTTTGAATAATATCAGAATCAAAGAAGTCAGACATTTATAATTTGCCTCAGAATTTTTCTGTACTGTAACACATCGATATTTAGGAATGAAGAATACTTTTTAATTTTTAAACTTACGGTTTCCCACACTGGGTCCAAAAGTTTCTTATCGTAATCTTTTACGAAAGAAAATACTTTATCATAGATTACCATAGTTTCTGGAGAAATTTCCCCACCTAAAAATTTCTTCAGTACAAGAGGATGGCCCTTAGAACATTTAAATATATCTTCTAAATTAGTCATCTCAAATAACTTTTCTGATTCTTCTTTGAAGACATAGCTCATACTTTGCTGTCGTCTTTTCCAGTCAGTATAAGTTCTTTCTCCAGAAGTTATAATTTCACCAATCCAAATTTTAGATGGGTCACTTGCAGAAACAAAATTTGATACAAAATATTCAATGATTTGCTCATCGGACATTTTGCGGCTTGTTTTTTCAAAGAAGTACTTATCCTTCCTTTTATTAAAAGAAGAGACAGTTGCTCTCGATTTTCCTCCATACTTAAAAAAGTCATATTTACTGTTCGTAAAATGACTTTTAAGTGAAAGATAAGTTTGATAAGTTTCAAAGGGAGTCACTTTTACCATACAATAAGATGATTATCAAAGAGGCAGTTTAGCGCGAGTTGTCTTTTTCATAAAGTTTAGTTGAATTGCGTCCCATTTAAGGCGTTCCTTAAGTGGTTTTGAAATAAGTTTCGTGACGGATTCAATCTCAAGATTATTATATTCACAATAAGAAATTATTGCGTCAATATAATTAATTTTTTCCTCAATAACAATTTTTTCAATCTCCAAAGCAAACTTTGAAGGAGTCATAAATTTATTTTCTATTGCGGTTTCTAAGTTTTCTTCTTTATTCTGTTCCATAGAGTTCCAATTTATCTCTAACAAACTTTCCAATATATTCGGAGAGTAATCTGATGTATTTTGATTTGTCATATTCTTCATAAACTACACATTCCCCGTTTTCACAGGACATTAAAATTACAAGTTTTTTCACAGAGATTCCTGTGAGTTCGTACAGCATACATCCGTAAGCCATGCACTGAACAAAATAATGCTCAATCCATTCCCTTGGTTTGGGTTTCTTTGATGTTTTAAAATCAATAATTGCTAGTTCACCATTATATTCTGCAATACAATCTACAGTGCCAGCAATTCCTAACCTTCTACTATACAATGCTCCTTCAAGAGCATGAATATTATTTATCTTTTTTAATTCTGGTTTTAAAATTTGAAAGAGAAATTTGGAAATTGGAAGAACTTCAGAATCATAATTAGTATTCTGAAGATAATGTTCAACCAGTGTGTGCATATCAGTGCCACGACTGGTTGCTTGCTTGGTTACCCTGTTGGCTTCCTCTTCCCCAACCTTTTTTCTCCAGTTTTCAAAAATATGCTTATTAAAATGACTAGTGACTGAAGTGATTGATACTAATTTAATTAGTTCATCATCAGAGGGAACTTTATAATACCGAACTCCATCAATAGTTTCCCTTTCAAGTTGGGGAAGAGAAATATCAACATGTTGAAACATTACATACCTACTTCTAGTTTTGAAATAATATATTCTTTGACGAATCCAGAGCGGACAATATCATCAATCCCAAATTCAACAATGTCAACAGATGACATATTTCTCAGAATTTTCATAAAATCAACGATACCGTTTCTCTCATTTGTCTTGATTAAGTCTGTTTGTGTTGCATCACCACAGAACATAATCTTTGAGTTGTCTCCAACTCGTGTCATTATACTATCAAGTTCATGAAAATTCAAGTTTTGAAATTCATCTACGATAATAATGGCATTATCTAGAGTTACACCTCTAAGGAATGAAGTACTCCAGAATTTAATCGTATCTTGAGCACAAAGATTTCCATAGAGCATTTCAAAATCCGAATCTGATGCCATTTCAAACATATACTTTACCATATTCTTATATGGAATTTGATAAAGTGCTGACTTATCATCGTGGTCACCAGGAAGAAATCCAATTTCTCTAGTAGGAACTAAAGAACGAACAATATAAACTTTTTCGTATGGACTCCTTTCGTTAAGAACTTCTTTGAGTGCATTATACAAGGTTATAAAGGTTTTACCCGTACCTGCACACCCATAAGCAACAATCGATTTTCCCTCCTTAAACGATGAAAAAAACTTCTTTTGATTTTCTGTAAGAGGGTCGATATCTATTAGAAAATCATAATTAAGAGGTTTTTTCCTCTTCATTTGCTTTGCTGTAAGTCCAATTCCAATTGGTTGTTCTGCTCTTCTTTTTCTTGCCATACTAGATTTTCTTTACTCTTGAACCAGGCATTTTTGCCGCACGTCCTAAAACATCATTCCATCCAGGGTTTCTGGCAACTAGCTTGTTTTGCCAGTCACCAACCTCCCCAGAACCTGGGCAAGTTGAAGGGTCTGACCAATCCCGATCCCAGTCAGGATTGTCTTTTTTCCACTGGTCCCAGTCATGAACACTAAGAACTATTTCCTTTTGCTCACCAGTTACTTTATTAATTACGGGATAAGTTGCCATTATTAGAAATTATGTAAATGTTAGGATATACGCACAAAATTATTTATGGACTCAGACGAGCACGATGTAGGCGTTTTTCTTCATAATACTTCCATACATTTGGTGCCCACTTTTCCAGTTCTGGAGCAATCTGTTCGCAAAGTGCCTGGATTTCAAGTTGGGCGTCCATTTTAGCACGAAGGTCAAGAATGTGAAGAATGGAACGAAGATTGGCAGAAACAACAAAGTTCTGACGAATTCCTTGTACTAGACCATCACGAATGTGCTCTTCACACATTCCCTTTTCATACTTTGCAGCATACCTCTTACATCCCTCATAGATGAAGTCCAGTTCATCATTATAGTCCGAAAGAGTCCATTCATACTTTTTACCCTTACGGTTGGTGTAGTACCCTGGAGGACGGATGTAGAACACGTCATCAACTGGAAGTTCATTCTTAGCAACTTGAACTACCCGTTTTCCAGTATAACGTTGAGATTGAACGTCAAATGTAATACCAGCACGATGAGTTCTTGCCTGAACCATTACATTGTGAACATATCCAGAAACGGAGAACGTAATGCAAGGATGCTCTAGTGGGCCATAATGACCACGTTCGTTTGCAAGAAGTTGTTCCACAATCCACTCACCACATTTTTGTGGAGAAGGGATTTCTTGGTCGTGAATAGGAATTTCAGAATAATCGCATTTTGCTGCTTGATAGATAACTTGCTCTGGAATAGGATACCCCTGAAGTTTTACAACTTGAAGACGGGGATCTAGTTCAAGAAGGTCTTTTGCTTTTACTGGTTTCATATTTTCCAAATCCTTTTGATGTTTTTTGTTCTAGTGTGGATAATTCTTCTTCCAACTGTCTTAGTTGGACTTTCATTTCCCGAAGTTTTTCAGGCGAAAAAAGATGCTCTTGTTTCAACAATCTTTTGAGCATCTTTACTAATTTATTTCGTCTTGTCATCACATCTCCCAATCATAATGACCATCTTCTTCTTCATAATACTCAACTTCATCAGTTGTTGTATAACTTTGTTTACCATAAACTTCAACCTTTAATGAATCAAGAAGAAGTTCCATATTCCGTATAATGAGTTTTACCTTTTCTCTGTCCATACCTCAAACTCTTACCTACCTATCATACACAAAAAAAGAGAGGGAGTCAACCCCCCTCAAAGTTTTTATCATAAATTTGCTCAAACCACTCAACTAAATGAATACCATAGCAGTGCCAATAATTTTGACCCCTATATGTTAAAAGATAACAAGCAGGTTCTCTGTCATCAATATTTTCTTCATGGTAATAATCTTCACTAATCACGCTACTTGTGGCTTTTTAGCCATATTAATTTCGGCGTTATGAAGTTTTTTTTGCTTTTTGTCTTTGTTTTTTAGATATTGAACGAAAGTGATTTTCATAAGGTTGCTCCTTTACTAATGAGTAAATTTGCGTTCCTTCCCTTTCGGTACTTCCGTCTCTATTCGCTATTCGCAAATAGCAGATGAACGACAAGAGTATTATACTCTTTCTACCATATGTATACACCCGTATTTGTAACATTTGTTACATTTTTATAAAATCTTAAGAACCTGAAAAATTTCTGGAGAATTTTTTCTCCGTTTTTTGAAATAAAAGGTCGATTTTTATTTTACCTTTCAATATAACTAAGGGTATGGTCTGTGGCACAAAGCTGGTGAATAATTATGTCACATCCAATCTTTGGATTGCAATCGCCACAGGTATAAACATCTACTGCTGCTTTACCCTCTTCTGGCCAAGTGTGAATACTAATATGACTCTCTGAGAGTAAGCACAAAACTGTAACTCCTTGTGGGTCAAACTTTTTTGATATCGTTTGACATACTGTTGCTCCACTTGCTGCAGCAGCATTTTCCAGCAAGTCAATAAGAAGGTGTTCATCGTTCAAAAGAACAAATGAACACCCATACAAGTTAAGTAAATAATGCTTACCCATTTTTGTTTATTTTCTTTTTTTAGATTTTGGTGCTTGGTATCCCCAGAGTTTAGGACTGATTTTTCCGTATCCAAAGTCAATATTATGGATACAATTGCCAATCTTATCGTAATACATATCAAAAATACGAACTCTTTTGCCCCTAACTAAGTCGTGAAAAAGAGTTCCATTTTGATAATAAGAGATAATATAGGTATCACTAGGAAGTTGTGTATTTTTCAACTCTTGTTGAGTACACTTTTCCTGCATAATTTCACAACCATAAAGTTTTTTTGAAAGTTCTTTCTCTTCTTTAGTCCAGATAGGAGCAGAAAAATCTTCATTGAATACTTCAGAATTTTCTACTTGCATTTCCTTTTCTGTCTTCATTTTTTGTTTGCTTCCCATAATAAATTAGTAAATTCAGCGACTACGATCATTCCAGACGATATCTGGATATGCCTCACTCACAATTTCTCTTGTGATATTGTATTTATCTTGGAGTTTTTTATCCTTTACTAAAATTAAAATCTCAGCTTCAAGGGGATGCAAACCTTCAAGAAGGTTAATAAACATTGTCTCTTTCTTCAGTTTTGATAACCCATCATTTCCACCTTTTACATAATTATAGAATTTAGTATATTCTTTGCGAATCGTAGTAACTTGCTTTCCAACCTCAGTTGCAGTTCCTAATGAATTTGAATTCAACTCCCCCATTTTGGCAACTGAATCTTCAATTTTCTCACTTAGAGTTCCACTAAATGAGGTTTGCTTATCAGTAGATGCATAAGGAACATCCCCAACTGGAAGGCAAGATTCAATGGTCTCATTAAAGTTCCAAATGAAAATTGCCTTTAAAGAGGGATCTTCATACTTTTTTAAAACTTCAACTTTTTTTGCTTTAGTTCTTTGTTTTGATGCTAGACCAAGAACTTCAAATGCAAATGGATTTGCTGGAAGTTCTACCACGGGCGTTGGAGTTGTCTTTATAGGAGTCTTTGCTCTTGGTTTCGTTTCAATCTTCTTCGCTGTCGTCTTCGTAGTCATAATCGTTTTCAAACCTCACGGCTAAAATTTCGTCTGGTATAACATTCCCATTTATATCATACATCTCAGGATGCATTGCAGGGATTTCTCTATAATTCATCATATATTCTCTAGCAACCCAACCACTTACAAGTCCAACTATAAAAAACAATACTGTTAAAAATGAACCAAATACTAAACTTGTTGCTAACATTGTTCTTCCTCGGGAAACTACTTGTTCTTCCTGATATTCAGGGAAAATTCAAATTTGATGGTAACTTCCCGTTTTAGAAAGCTAACCACCTTGTTTACATTAATGTGGCAGGTTTTTGGTTGCTTTCTTTTTCCTCCATTAAGAAACAATTCAAGTCCACGATTAACCTGGATATTTTTATTTAGGTCTGTCATTAAACGATTTTCTGTTCTTTTAAAAATCTAATAGTGTCACTACAACCACCCAATTTTTGTTCGCCACAGACAACTTGTGGGAAAGTTGCACCGTCACCAAACTTTGAATAAAATTCCATTTTTGTAAAATCTTTTCCCATTTTATACTCAATAACATTTTGTTTAGATAACCTAAGAACATCCTTTATTTTTATACAATAAGGACACCCCTCTTTAGAATAAACCGCAAAATTCATTTTTATGCACCTATTTGTTTTAATACAGTATTTACTTTATTCAAAAAACTATCATCCAATTGATAATTATTAAGAATTTCTAAAAGAATATCTTTACATTGATTATTTTTCCCCCACCACCAACTAGCAACTGCCTTTTCATAAAGAAGGCCGTGAACACCAGGATATTCTACATCAGTTTTAAGTGGTTGGCAAGTAAAATCGCAGTTATCCAATGCTTCAGATGCGTAGATGTAGCAATCTTGCCACCATTCCCTCTTTCCAGAAAATCTACTTAACAAATATCTTGCCTCTGGTCTTTCTGGATAAAGACACATTGCCTGTTGAAGAATTCCTTTTGCAGTTGAATCCCTAGTTCCTTGCCTATCGTAACAATTTGAACCGTGGATGAGTGCTTCATATGCAAGAAGTTTATCTTCACTTCTTTCAGCACACCTCAGAAAATAAGATAGTGCAGCAGCATTTTGACCATTCTTCTCATACCAAAGAGCAACGTTAAAGTTTAACTCTGCATTTTCAGTATCTAATGAGTATTCAGTAAGTAATTGCTCAATTTCGGATTTTTTATTTTTGGTAGTTACTTTAAACTTTTTAAACCTTTTACTTTGAGTCTTATTCTTCCACCAATTTAAAACAAGTTCATTTGATATCTGATGATTATTCTTCTGACCACTATTCACATCATCATCCATTCCAGCAAATGTTGAGGTAAATTTGTTATCTTCAACAAACAAAGGTCTAGTATAAGTCTTTCCCGTAGCAAAGAATAGATTTTCTACAAGTGGTTGAACATCACAATCAGGAATTTCTAAATGATAAGTTCCATCTTTATAATAGTTATTAATAACTCTTTCAGCGTGCCTTCTATTAATTAAGTATGCACTTACTGCCCAATCGTCCCACTGTCTATCACGAAGTTCAAAGGTATCAAACTCCTTTCTAATGGTAAGTAATTGAACACAATCCCAATCTGAGGGAAGACTATCAAAAAATTCCTTCCAAGTGAAATCCCAATACTTAACAGTTTCTAATGAAAGATCATCTTCACATACAAACAAACAATCTTCTTTGGTATTATCATACCACTCTTTGATTGCCTTTATATGAGATACTGCACACCCCTTTGTCCCATCATTTAATGTGTGAGAATACTTTCCAGTAACTATATCATTGCACTCAGCAAATCTTTTTGAAATTATAGATTTTGGGCGAATACAATATTCTGAGAATTGTGACTCTAAATTTTTTCTCCTATCTAGACTTTCCTCAAGAGAAATGTAACACGAGGTTGGGAATCCTGAAAGTTTATTGTCCAAAATAATCTTTTCTGCATAATAATGTTGCTCATCCATTTTTTGAATAATCCAATCCAACTTTTTAGTGGATTTATAATCAGTTGGATTTGAATACATTTCTTTATTTTTTGCAATATGACATTGCGCCAAATAGTAAGCGTGATTCCACTTTTCGTCACCATCCGCCATAGAATCAACTTGTTCTTTTTCACCAGTCTCGTAGAATCCCCTAAAGTGTTCAATTCTCTTATAATCTGAATGCGGAATGTGAATGCAATGATAATCGTAATTTATCTTATGATGATTCAATCCAAAAAGTTTTAATCTATCGCAAATATTATCATCATCATAAGCATAGAATGTATCAAACTTTTCATCATATCCACCAATTGCCTCAAAATCTTCCTTTGAAACTAACAAAAGACCTCTAAGATACTTAAAATAATCACTATAAAGATTTACATAATCTCTTATTTGATATATTGATAGTTTATCCTTCAGTAAAATAGGAACTCCAGTTTCTTCATCAACTATCTCCGGGTTTTCTATATTTGGATGCCCAGTTACAAAACTTCCAGTTTTAAGTTTATAAGTTTCAAAAAAATTATTATATGGATTTAAAATATAATCACAATCAACCTTTAAAATATAATCTTGTGAGGCAAATTTTGCTGCAAGATTTAATGGATGGGGGAGATTGAAATATTCTTCATTAAAAACATTTACTATTTTGATTCTATCATCAAGTTCTGACATTTCATTTATAGTTTGGTCAGAATCAGAATTCCAATCAACAATGATAATTTCTTTAATTTCATCAAATAATAACCAAGATGATAAAGAAACATACAAAGGTTTTTTTCTATTTTTATGTGCGCAAATTAATGATACGTTCATATTACAATCCAATTGGGAAGATATAAGTCTTTTGTATTCAAACTAGAATAATCATTTTGAAACCATTGGGATGGAGATATTGTTTTTTTACTTTTCGATAACCAAGAACCCCACCAACTAAATGAGCTATTTGCAATAATGTGATAGTTACAAATAGTCATTAAACATAAATCTATTACTTTATTATTTGTTTCTACAACTATAAATTGTGGAGAATTAAAATTCATTTTACACCACTCAATATCATCAGTAAAAACAAGAACTTTTCTTTTTGGTAAAATTTTTAAGGATGAATAATAATATTTTAAATTTAAATTAACAAAGTTAGTTTCTTGTAGATAATCCCCTCTACGAACATGAAGAGATATTATTTCATTATCACCATAAGTTTTTAGATAATGATAACACAATTTATATATTTCATCACTGAAAGTATATTCTTTTCTTAAAATATCTGAGACATTTTTAAAATATTTCTCAGATTGAAAATATCCACATAAATCAACATTGTTTGGACATTTGGAATACAAGTTTTCATCAAACTCAAATCCAAGTGGTTCTATTTTAACACTATTAGAATTTCCAAATTTAGTTGGTATTTTGAATATTTTATAAAATTCCAAATTATAATCTGGAATAAAATAATCATATCTATTTTTATCTGATATTCCCCTGAGAGCAGCATATTGAAACATTTGATTTCCAAGTCTGCCAAGATTTCCCAATGAACTAAATGTCAACGCCATCAAAAACAAAATTTACAAAATAATTAATAGGTACTCTTAGAATATATGCAGCATTGTCTTGATATCCAAATGTAATTAACATATTATCTTTGTATTCCGTCATCCCAACTGCAAATTCAATTTCCGCATTAATAAACGAAAATTGTCTGCTGACTTTTACAATATTCCAGTCTTCATCCCAAATTACAAATCTATGCCGATATGTACCATCCTTTCTACCTATAGCACTTTTAAATAAAAAGGTTTCATGAGTTAAGGAATAGTAATAATTTTTATACCTTAGAACCTGCGAACCACCACGTAAATCAATAGTTCCCAAGTCCTTCCAATTCTTTAAATGAACTGTAGTTGTAGTATTATTTTTTGGGTCATATCTTACAACTTCCGCACCATTAGTCCACTTTACATAATGGTAAGGTAGGTCAACGATTGGCATCCAATTTTTTTCACAATAAGAATCATCATTCCCAGGAGACGGAATTCTATGCTGTGATATTTCCTTTACACCATTATCAGTAAATACCATTTCAGAAAGTTCCATTCTTCCAGTACCTTTTTCATCAAGGTCTCTTCTTACACCAGTATTATAAAGTTTACCATTCCAACGGACAATGCGTGCATCTTCTAATCCAACAAATTCCCAAAGTTCTTTGTTCGGAAAATCAGAAGTATCAATGTGATGATATTCTTTAATGGTCATATCATCATTCATTTCACACATAATATTCCAAGTGCGAAGCCTCCAATCATTTTCTGGATGAATATAAACTAAAGGACCCCAAGGATGTTCAAAAACTTTTTTTTCAGAATGGTATAGAGTATAATTAATATTTCTAATATTCACTAACAATTTATCAGTTACTTTGTCAAAGTAAACTGAAGGATTTGTTAGAGATGGTCCTTTTAAATCCTTCGGTGGAATGGTTAATGGGTGAATACTTCCACCGTTTTGAATCACCAATTTTACAAAGTTTAACTCATCAACTGCCATAACTTAAATTATTTTTTGATATTTATCTTTAAGGTTTGATGCCATTATTTTTACAGTTTCAACTAAGCATATTTTTATATAATGAAATTCGATTTGATATGTAATATCCTTATCTCTAGTTAGAAATGTTGATAGGCCTTCCTTCACCCTCAGGAAGTGCTTTCTTATTTGGTCTGGGATTGAGACTTTCATTCTTAATTACAATAAACTTATCTTTATTTAAAGTACCAGCAACCTGAACTTCAAAACTATCATCACCAGTCCATCCAATGTCCCTCATAATTTGAAAAACATCTTTCATCACATAATCGTATTTGGTTTCTTCCTTTGAAGTTCGCATAAGGTCATTAATAAGTTTTTTATACAAATCATCAATATTCTTTTCACCAGACCTATAAGGATTTCCGTAAGTTTCTTTCATCGTAAAAATATTTTACTTTATGTATGGTAGCACAGACTTCTCAAGAAATCAACCCAGTAATAAAATCTCTGTCTGGTTGTAAGTTATCACGATTCTTAAGAATCGTTCCACCAAGACCATCCATTACCCAGAGATTTCTACCCTCTGACCATGCCCTACGAAGTCCTGGAACGTTACTTGCAAGTGCCCAGGCATGGTCTGTATCCAAAACCTGCGGACCCCTAAATCCGGGGACTTTACGCACACCTCCTGCTCTTGGAGAATTACTTGGAGCAATCCAATCAGCACCAACTCTTTTTAACCATGACTGGTCCTTATAAACACCAACAGCATAAGAAGCACCGACTGGTTTATCAGTCCACTTCTTCACCCAAGAAATAACTTTCTTCTGAAACCAATTAATACTATCTTTATGAAGTTCATTTCCAACCTCATAGATTACATTATTATAAGGTTCAAGAGTTTCCACAACTTTCTTTACGTGAGCACGTTGAAATGCATTCCAAGGTCCCTTTGTATGAACTTGTTGAGCACTATTTGGACCATCTTTTAGTCCATTGAATGGGTGATTTTCCCACCCACCACGGAAATAAGCATTAAAGGCGTGGTCAAACAAAACCACGCCTGTTACAATATCTTTTCTTTTTGCTTTCTTAACTACTCTCTCTAATCTATCATAATATCCTTGGTTTAAGGAACCATCACTATTCCAGGGAACATCACCAACTTTAGCAAGACCTTTTGTGTTTGAGCCATAAAACATATTGGTCAAATCAACTGCTCTGGTCTCAACAGTCCATAATCTAGTAAAGTTTCCAGTCAACTTATTCAGTGAGATAACTTCTCCTGCCATTGGTTGGACTGTATTCCAGGTGTGATTTCCTGCCAATCGATAAGGATTTCCGTCGATTATAAAATCACTTTTTTTTACTGCAATCTCGTTTAAGAAGTCCATTGTAATAATCCTTAACAACAGACTTATTTAGAAAGAGATTGGGCCAAGTATCTCTAATGATTTCTGCCAGTTTATAGGGTGTTTCTGAATTAATCATTCCTAAATTTCAGTGCTTCCTCATAATCTTTCTGAAAGATTTCAAGACCCTTATCAGTCATAATGTTCTTATACATCTTCCAGAATACTAGTGGTGGAATTGTCACAATATCAGTTCCAGCAAGAGCAGCCTTCTCTACTTGATAAACATCACGAATAGATGCTCCAAGGATTTGAGGAGTAACCTTTTTCCACCAAGAAGAGTTATCAAAAGTCTTGCGAATATTCTTGATAAGTTCAATGCCATCAACAGAGTTATCAAACCATCTACCAACAAATGGTGAGATGTAAGTTGCTCCTGCTTTACCAGCAAGAATTGCCTGAGCAACAGAGAACACCAGGGTTACGTTAGTTTTTTTTCCAGTGGTTGAGAGTTGCCTACAAGCATTAAGACCTTCTACAGTGCAAGGAACTTTGATAGTAACCGATGGGGCAATTGAGTAATACCTCTGTGCCTGCATAAGCATCTCCCCAGCAGTATCACCCACAACTTCAGCAGAGATACTTTCAAGTTGTGGACACTTATCATAAATTTCCTTTACTACATCAAGAAGTTCCCTACCACTTTTTAGAATAAGAGATGGATTAGTAGTCACTCCATCAATCAGTCCAGTATTATAAGCGGGGACGATTTGGTCAATATCAGCAGTATCTAGAAAGATTTTCAAAGATTTTCCTCCTGTTCAGTTTCAATTACACAATCAGATTTTGGATAAGCAACACAGAGCATTGTGAATCCAGCAGCAAGTTGGTCATCGTCAAGGAACGATTGTTCCTCATTATCAACTTCACCACTGATTACTTTGCCCGCACAAGAAGAGCAAGCACCAGCACGACAAGAATAAGGGAGGTCAACTCCAGCTTCGTCTGCTGCTTCAAGAATATATTGGTCTTCAGGACATTGAATAACTTGTTCAGTTCCATCGGGAGAACGAAGAGTAATAGAATAAGTCATAGTTCAGTTAGTGTGATTTTTGTTGTTTTTAGTTACAGTATAGGCATAAATCATTGAGGCAACTCCCCCAACGATTGCGAGACAGCATACAAACATATGAATATAGTCGTTGTGATTGTGATGCATTATGAGACGTGAATAGTAGCAACCATTCCAGCACCTTTATGAGGACCACACCAATAAGTGTAATCTCCAGGTTCTGTGAATGTAATATCAAAACTTTCTCCAGGGGAGAACAAAAGTCCATCGTGAGAAAGTTCTGGATGGTCTTCAACAATCACATTATGTGGTGGTAGCATACCATTTACAAAATGAACTGTTTCTCCAACAGCAATTGTAGTATCTGCGGGTTCAAAGACCAAGTTACCATTACTTCCCATAGTAATGTCTAATGCCCAAGAAGGAAGTGCAAAAAATAAGGACGCAAATAAAACGATAAGAAACTTCATAATAGTTATTGAAACTTAACTTATCTATAGGAGTTTCTTATGTTTTAAGTGATTATGTTAAGAAATACTAATATTATGAATCACCAAGAGAAAAATCTTTTAGTGACGTAGAAGAATTGTATTCTTCCAGTGCTTCTTTTACAGAGTCTTTGATTTGTGTTTTAGAAACAAAAACATTATCTTTCTTATATTCTGAATGAAGAGTCTCAAATGTTTCAGTTGTCTCATACATTACAGTATTTGTAACATCTGAAAGAAACTTTAGAATCCTTCCGTCCAAATGGTCCATACCATATCCTGGGAGAAACTGTTGTAGAGTTTTGTTAAAGATTCCCCAGTAGGTAGCAACCTTTTGTTCATAGAGTTCATAATACTCAC
>Ga0099848_1000193_pt1 | contig 26803 bp, 20 predicted proteins | sample CB_VirMetaG_3_FD_78179 | JGI IMG/M metagenome (GOLD analysis project Ga0099848, IMG submission 78179) | Freshwater to marine saline gradient viral communities from Chesapeake Bay - CB_1508_1S Viral MetaG | ecosystem: Environmental > Aquatic > Marine > Coastal | place: USA: Chesapeake Bay...
GGTATGGGAAGACTAAAAACTTCGTAGTATCAAAAGGGTTTACCGCCCTTTCATCGGTGGCAATCGGGATCGGACTATGGATCTTTGGTTATAAAATAGCCGCTGGTGTTGCCTTTGGTGTCTTTCTTACCAAGAATTGGGAGATATTAAAAGATTCGCTAAAGAAGCAAAGTAACTAAAAAAATAAAATACAGAGGATAACAAAAAAGGACATTCGAAAGAATGTCCTTTTTACTGGCATTAGGAATAAATCTATCGATTATCCCTGATTTTTAGCTTCCTGTACCTCGAGTCTTAGATCCTGAGCTAATTTCTTTAGCTCTTGCATAGACTGTCTAACTCTAGTTCCCGCTGCTTTATTTCCTTTGTTGAAAAACTTATCAGCGTCTTCGTGAACTGATTCTACCAGGGATTTGATTTTTTCGTATGTTTCCATTTTTTAAAAAATTTACACTGATTATAGTTTGGATAAAATGTTTTGTTTCATCCTATCTTAACAAAAGTACAAGATTATCAGACGATCCCTCCTGTGCGCTCCATTCGCTTCCTAAGAAAGAAAGGACTATAGACTTCATATATTCGATATAGTTTTCCATCTTTATGTTATCCTGGAGCTCGTCATACATTCTAACAACCTTTGGGTTTAGTTCCAAATAGTCAATTAGACACTTTGAAATTGTCTCGAAAAGTCTAGACTTTTCGCCATCACTTAATACGATCTCCTCCTTATTCATGTCCTGAGGGATTTCACCAACCCCCATAGAAATATCCTCTATAACCTTAGGGGATATCTCATTTATGTTAAGAACACAGTAGGAATTTTTAGGCCCATCTATGGGTTCGTACTCAGAATACTTACCGACATTTAGGTGGAATCCTCTTTCTTTATCATCTTCACCAGCTATGTTAAAAAAGTAGTGATAAACATCAGACTCCTTTTTCATCAAAAATGGCAATGTGCCAAATCCATCAGATTCTAAAATATCTGGTTCTTTTTTAATTCCCTCCGAAAAGGATTGGAAATCTTTGATTATTTTTTTCATCTTCTCTATTTGTTTTTTCCTGATTGATTCGGTTTTTTTGTCGGGATCCTCCATCAGTCCGACCAAATCCTGCATCTGTTCTACTGTTTCGTTCAGAAACTTGTCAGCGAAATAAATGTTATATGTTTCCATCCCGCTTTCTTTTATATCCCCGCCTCTCATAGCAGGTTCTAAAATATTATAAAGCGATGCAACCTCAGGTGGTGTTTTCTTTTTAAACCCGGAAAAATCAGACCTCAACAGCAAATCCCTTACCTCGGATGCTGATCCAGATCTAGGAGTTTTAATTATCTCAAAATGTTTTCCTATAAGATCGGAGAGATCCGTGTTCTTCAAGTATTCTTCCTGCTTTGCATAATCCGCAAGCCTATCATCTCCACACCCTAAAAGGGACACCTCATATCCCATCTCAGCCAAAGTCGAAAGTATATTTCCAAGATACCCGCTTTTAAATACTGTATATCCCTCTACCTCCTCATTAGAATTAACAACGGGGTTCATATATTTTTCAATGACACTTCTGGTAAATGGAGATTTTCCGGATTTATTATGACCGGGGTAAACAACGGCGATATGACAGGGTAAGTCATTTTTGTCTTTTAAAAATTTGGCCATCTTTAAATGCCCCTTATGAAAAGGCTGGAACCTACCTACTATCAAATTTACTTTTTTAGAATCTTCCGGTAGATCTTCCTCCACCACCTTATCATTCGCTTGTTCTATTGATTCTAATGTTTCTATAAAATCGTTGAATGAATAAAAAGCATCATCTTCCAAATCCTCTTCGGTGACGTAGTCTATTCTTTCAGAAAACGCTGATTTTCTAAATCCAGAAAAAGATGGTATCTCGGACTCCTTAACAGATTCCTCCTTGTTTTTTTCTATGTAGTTGTTAATATCTTTAACAACCATATTGAATTGCTCAATTATATCGCCAGATATAATACCACTTGGTCTTTTCCTTATCTTTCTAAAAGAATTTAAGATCAGCTTGAACAATGGCTCGTAGGCATCATCCTCATCTAGCAAAGAAACTACACGGTCGTCATCGATCATATCCCTGTTGAGTCTAAACTCCTCCTTTTTTAAGTAGGAGGGCTCTTCAAAATCAGTTCCTTTATACTTGCTACCGTGTTCATCAAGGAATCTAACGAAGACATCAGAAATGAAAGATACGTATCTCTTATCCTCTGTGTCACCAACAGCCTCGAATGAATCTATTCCATCTTCCAGGATAAAATTCATAACGTCCAAAATTGTAACTCCAAGAAAATCACTCGGCTTTTGCGATGCCCTGGTAGATGCTTTATCCTTAGCCAGTTGTGTGAAGACCGGGTCTACCATTTTGGCCAAAACGGGTTCTTCCTCCTTACCAGGATCACCAAATCTAAAAACTATTCCCTCTATGGATTTTTCAGTGTCATTATTTAGAGCTGTTTTCTCGAGGTCTGGATTTAGTACACCAATTATAAAGGAAACAAAACTGTTGGTTTTGTATTTTTCCACCAGTTCTTTAAAAGGGGTGTTCAAAAAACCAAGTATCTCATTCCTTTGTTCCTCATTTAGTCTTCCCTGAAATATTATCGGGGGTCTTTCAATTCCCAGCAGATCTGCCCAGGAATCAAGTTCTTCCTTATCCTGTATAGTTTCTGTTATCTTTCCTTGCTGATCCTTTTTATGGACATATGAAAGTATTAGGTTATTCTTTGGAAGATGGTCGTAAGCTATCTCCACAGGCTTAGTGTTTGAAAAATACTCCATACCAAATCTCCAACCTCTAGGTATTTTCTCTATTATATGAGGGGGCAAGGATTCTATATACTGGATGGGCTTCTCGTAATATTTTGAAATTGTCCGGTCAACCAGTGTTATGGGTTCGTTTTGGTTTCTTTTGAAAAACTTGAACTTCCCAGTCTCCCGATCCCTTTCAAAATTAAAAGACGATCCATCCATCTTTTCGTTAACGGTAACAAAAGAATCAAAGAGGCTGTCTATAAACTGCTTCCCCTTCTTATTGTAAACGTCATATAAATGGTTTATACCAGCCATTGCTTATTATGATTTCTTTATTTCTTTAGGTATTTCTAGACCAGCTCTCTGAATAAATTCCACATACTTTTCCTTTATTTCGGGCAATTTACCATATAGATCAAATCCCGGGTCATTGATTATAGAAAAAACATCCTCGAAAGTTTTTACCGAGTCAGTCGGGTATTTTTTGCCCAGGGTGAGCTCGATGAATTTTTCCGGGTTATTGGTTACAAATGTCTCAGTTCCGGGTATTTTGGAGGCCTTTGATAGTCTGCTCTTAGTTTTACCTCTAAATGACTTTGTGTATTTATATAAGCCATCGCTAAGAACCAAAACAGGGGTTTCATAGTCCAAAATCTCTCCGTTCTCATCGAATGTTTTTGGTTCTTTCCTTGCGTCTAAAATTGCAGAGAATAGCCAATTTCTATGTGCTGATTTGTATTTGCTTTCCCTTTTTCTGTAATCTGGTGAATAATAGATGAAGTCTGCCCATTCCATATCGGAAATTGGAATAAGATCTAGCTGAACAACACCATTTGAAAAGTTACCCCCTATTGGCCACCCAATACTTACTATGTTTAAACCCTTTAGGAAATTAACATCAGGGGTCTCTTCCAACCCAAAAGGGATTTCTGAGATAACTCTCTGATTTAGAGCTGCTGATATCTCCTTTATGTTGTTTTGAGTTCCCAGTGACTTGGAAAGTGATTTTGCAGATATGCCCAGATCTATATCTCCAGAAGTGTCACTTGGGTCCTCCTTTTTTCCTATGCTTCCTATTAATACAGTATCATCTTTTTTAATACCCAATGCGGGTATTAAATTATTGTATATAAACTCTAGGGTGAGTGGAACCTCATCTTCCCTTATTCGTCGCGATTTCTTTATAGCCGCACCGCCTTCGAAAAGCCGAACAAAATCAGAAAATCCCGATATGTGAGTCATCGATACCATTTTATATTCTAGACTTATATCTATTTAATATGCCAGTAGCATAATCAGACCAAATCTGTTGCTCCTCGTTTTGTGGATCGAAAATATTAAATGATTGACCAAATCTAGCCTTACCAGACTTTTCTAGACTATCATAGAATGCTGCAAAATCCTTTTCGGTGTAATTTGGTTTACTAAGATATTGTCTTTCCCACATGTCGAGATACTTAGCCCTATCCCTCCTTAAAGAGACTATGTCCGCATCATCCGGAATGTAGTCCATATTTAAATCCTTCTTAATAGGATTTGCAAACCTGGCTATTTTTTCTATCGCACGACCAAAGGTTCTCATTATTGCAGCCTTTTCAGCTGACTGAGAAGCTGATCCGTAGCTCTTTATAGTATTTCCATAATCCTCCAGGCTAGAAAGTATCCTACTCACTCCCGGGGTTTTCTCCTTCCTTTCAGCCTCAAAAATGTAATCTGTAAAGTTCATTAAATTTTCCATCCGGATACAAAAACGTTATTTTATCTATATATCCCGGGGATTATAGTTTAACCTTGAATATCTTATACTCAAAATTTTCCTTCTTGTATATCTCTATCCTAGATCTGCTATGCTTCATTAGATAATTCTCGTACCTTGGAGTCGTAAAATCGTCAACAAAGTCTATTATATTCACCCGCTCCTTACCCTCCATTTTTCTCATACCACGACCAAGACTTTGTTTTATCAGAACCTCGCTTTTATAAGATTCCACCAAAAATATGTTATGAAGATTATTTATAGATATACCGGTGGAGAACGTACCATATGTGGCTATTAGAACCTTATTAGAACCCTTAGCCATTCTTGATTTATATTCTTCCCTTAGATTTTCGTCTGTGTCTCCATCAACGTAAAATGCCTCCTTGTCTCGTGTTTTCTCCCTCAGGAGATTCCATATTTGCTTTCCATACTCGTCCTTCACAGATTGAAAAAGGACCAGGGAATTTTTTGATGTCTTTGATATGAAGTCAACGACATAATTAAGTCTCTTCTTGCTTTCTATAACGAGCTTTCTTTCCAGATTATAAACTTCATTGCCCTCCACATTATTGGAATTAAGTTTTAAATCGGCTAGTTTTTCTTTGTAATCCTGGTCTAGCCAGTCCATCACAACAATCTTTATAGAAACTGGAGTGGCGTGATTTTGATCAAAGAGGAATTTTGGTGATATTTCTACCACGACAGGTCCCAAAAATTGTTGTACTGTCAGGTGGTCTGCGGTTCCTCTTTTTGTTAAGGTCCCGGTAAGGCCAAACCTCCAAGACGATGTCATGCACTTAGAAACTATCTTTTTGATCGACATGGAGTTGGTGTGATGAGCTTCATCAACAAAAACTGCATCAATCCCATCAAAAAATTCTTGATCCTTTTTGACCAGAGATTGGAAAGTCCCTATTATAACATCACAATTTTCCCTCATCTTGCTGCCTCCTCCGATCTGCTGTATTCGCGATCCGAGTTTTTCTATCCCATAGTCGATAAAATCGTCGCTTCCCTGGAAAACTAGATTAGTACTAGGAACGATCATAAGAAATTTTCGAATCAAACCCTTGTCTTTTAAATAAGCAAATATCATAAACGATATTAGGGTTTTTCCTGAAGATGTAGCTATCTCTGATACAGTATATCTATATTTTATAATCTTCCATGCTGCTTCTATTTGGTAGTCTCTGGGTTTGATTTCACTGTCAGCAAAGAAACCGTCCGCCCACTCCTGGAAATCTTCCAGAGTAAGGTCCGCTAAAAATATCTTTTCTAGTCCCAGTATCTCTATTTCAATATCATATTCATCACCGATCTGATAGATCTCTCTCCATAACCCGATTGGAATTCTCCAGAAAGAACCCTTTTTCTCAACAAAGCATATGTTTCCGTCCCATATTTTTTTCTTTACGAGCGGGTGGAAATACCAGTTGTGGATTTTTTTGGTCAAAGAGAGCTCAATCTGCCTCTTCTCAATCTCGTCGGGAGAGTGGGTTAGCAAAAGCCATTGTCTATCTTCAGAAACTTGAAATCTTAGCATCCTTATTTAATCGTCCCGCCTCTCATATACTCTTCTAGTGCTATTCTTTGTCTAATACCATAAAGCATATGATCAACGGTTTGTACTGTTTGGTCTATAAATCTTCTGTGTCCCTCGACAAGCTCTATTTTTTCACTTATATCGCTAAGGTCACCCTCTATAAGTGTTTTTTTCTCGTTTGCCTGGTACCTAACATCGCTTCTTTCAGAATATTCTTTCAGAAGACGAGAATTTTCTTTTCTTGATTTAGAATTAAGCTTCGATACGATTTGGGCTAGCTTAAAGCTATATTCTAAAAGGGTTTGTCTCGTTGTGAAAAGATCAACCTGAGCCTCACCAACCGTTTTTATGCTCTTAAGGTTTAAGGATATAATCTGGATCTTTTCCTTCCACTCAGACCTTTCCTGCTCAAAAAGTTTGTAAAAATCTACCCTTTCTTCTTTTTTTTCTTCCATACTAAAAGAGTCCCTCCTTTTTGTTTTTTCTTGACCTCTTGCTTATGTCAACCGTTTTAGAGCCAACAGACTTTTTACCCAACGGTCGTGAAAAAGAAACGTTGTTTATTTCTTTTAACCCATCCATCGGTTGATCCTTAAGAGTAACAGGAAACTTAAGTTTAGCCTCCGACTCAGCATCTAAGTCTTCTTCCCATTCTTTCATGTCCTCTATATTTATCTCAATTTTATCCATCAATAAAATATCGTAGATCGAGTTTATCATCGGTAAAGTAGTTTTCTAATCTTTTTATTTTCTTTCCGTTTGATCTTAAATGATTAACTAGCTCATTTAGATCCCATTTTTTCTGAGTACTCAAGGAGTTCTCTTCTAAAAATTTTCCCCAGTTAAAAACGGAGAATCCGTTCGACAATCTTTCAACTGATTTTTTCCTACCGGCTTGATCCCAGTCATCCCAGTACCTGATGTCATCCATCTCGAAGGGAAATTTATTTTCTACCGAGCAGAGAGCAACTGAATTGTACCACAACCAAGAATCCATAGGTCCCTCAAATATTGTTATTGTTCTATCAAAGCTGACTGTTCCTATGTTAAAAACATGGGATATGGGATCAACCTTTTTGCATCCGTCCAAAAAATCCGAGTCATCCTTCCTTAATATCTTGGACCATATTCCACTTAGGTTATAAGTATAATACTTCGAAGACCCTTTAATTGAACTCATGTTCCTTATCTGAAGACCAATTATCCTATTATCTCTGGTTAAGTTAAAGAGATAAAGTGATTCTTTCTTAGGATCCCATGCAAATTTTATATCTGGCTTTTGATTTCTTCTAAGGATGTATCCAAGTATCTTAGAGTCTGTAACTTCCAATAGGCCCATACGAGACATAAAATACTCACGGTCTATAAGATATTTTGATATGTCGTCTTCAAAAAAGAGAGATATATCTATGTCACCATAAAAAGATCTTCTCTTCTCCCGGTTTAATCTAATTATCTCCTTCAGATCCTTTTTTTCGCTTTCTGTTAACTTGCCGAAAACTTCAAAGTCTCTAAAGAAGGATTCACCATCCTTAAATATACCGCATCCCCCATTGTAGCACTTATATGAGTTGGTATCCAGATAAAAATTACCCCTCTTTTTTCGCGAATTGTCGCTATCTCCACAATATGGGCACGAGAAATTTAATCTATTCCCAGCTGCATATATCACCTGCTTAGCAGGATTTGATGGGAAAGATTTAAGTAATACCCCAGCTATTATTTCTTCCTGTCTCTTAGGATCCAAAATTTCTAGATTTAAAAAAAGGGGATTCCTAGAATCCAGGAATCCCCATTAAAATTAGAGAATATTAAAGATCTGCGTAAAGGTCGTCTAGGGAAGAAGATGTACTAGCACTTCCTGTGTTTGATGGAGAATTGCTCGGGGTTTCCTCCGCAAAAGACCCTACCTTTGTCTGTGATGCCTCGTTGTAGAATTCCTTGCTGGATTTCTTAGATGAGGTTGAAGGTGATGAGGTTGAAGGAGAGCTAACATTAGCACCACCTAAAATTTCATTAACCATTCTTCCGTCAGGGACAGTGTTTCTAATAACAGACATAACTTTTTCAGTTACCTCCTCATTCCAATCCTTATAGTCGAAAGACGTTAGATTCTGTGGTCCAGTTTTCAAGTACTCTATGATTTTATTCATATCGTCTTGATTTTTCTGCATCGGGGATCCATCTATAGTAATTGGCTTTCTGTCACCTACAAACTGGCAGAGATCGTAGTTGTTCCAATCACCAACCTTTCTAACATGGATCGAAAACTCCTTTCCATTAAAGAGGTCGAATGGATTAATAGGGTCACCATATTCTGGCTTAAGTTGGGATTCTATTAGATCATTGATCTTCTTACCAAATTTGAAAATCATTATCTTTCCCTCTAGCTCCGGCTTGTTTTTATCCTGAACTATCTGGATAAGTGAATAATAATCCTCTTTCCGAGAAAAACTTCTTGCCAATTCCTGATCAGCTGCAGAATGAGAATTTTTTAGTTTCCAAAAGATGTCCTTTAGAATTGATTTCTTACCCACTGTAGAAGGGCAGTCTACTGAGAATCCGTCCCCGGAAACTGGGTCATTTAGATACACATAGTATTTGTGTATTTTTGATTTCGCTGGTTCAGCCTGGTTAGGCAAAAACCTAACTAGAGCCTTGTAAACCCCATCTTTCCCATTTTCAGGGTAAGGTTTGTAGAATTCCAAATCCCTAGATTCAGTTTCTTTGGATTTGGTGACGAAGATGTCTCCGTCGAGATTGAAGATGTCCATTTCACTCATTTTGATTTGCTTTTAATTTTTAAATCCTTTTGTTTGTTGTCCTTTAAATTACCTTTAGTCCTTAAAGTTCCATGACTATATGGAATTTTTTATTTTTTGTTTCATTGGTCTGCTACCGGAAGGGTCCTTTTCTCAATGATATCGATCAGAGAGTGTATTATTTTTATGTGCATCTCCTGTATCCTATCAGCAAACTTTGATTCTGGTGTTCTAACAATAACACCAGGGAAGATCATATTAGATATCTCTCCCCCATTATTTCCGGTTAGAATAACACACTTTATCCCATTTTCCGATGCGTACTTTATTGCTTCTATAACATTTTTAGAATTACCACTGGTGCTTATGCCCAGAAATACGTCCCCAGGATTTCCCAGTGCTTCTAGATATCTAGAGAATATCTTATCATAACCAAAGTCATTGGCTACGCAAGTTATATGAGATGGATCTGAAATAGAAACAGCAGGTAAACCTCTTCTGTTGAGTCTCCACCTACCGGAAAGCTCCTCCGCAAAATGCATAGCATCACACATCGAGCCTCCGTTTCCCCCCGACATTATCTTATTTCCGCCGCTAACACATTCAACAAGTATATCTGCAGCCTCTGAAACAAGATTAAGATATTCAGGATTACTCAGAAAAGAGTTCAGGAATTCCCTGGCTTCCGAGTAATGTCCAATTAATATATTTCTATTTTCCTCCATATTGTTGGTTTTTTAAATAAAGGGATATCCAAGTAGCGTCTACCAAATCATCAACTGGTTTATTAACATTGCCAGATCCAGTTATCCACTCCTGAGAATTCTCCCTGAGTATCCTTTGGAATTCTACCATGTTTTTACCAGATTGTTCCGATTCATACAGAGAAACATACAGCTCATTTTTTTTCGCATTCCCCTTCAATGCAAATTTCTTTATGGAGGTTGGAGAAAAAACAAAAAACCGGTCAACCCCCACTACATCAACTATTCTTTCTCTAAGTAAGGCTGTTGCCATGGATATGTCTATTAAAGCGTTTCCATTGGATGCAAAACTGAGACCCTCCATGGCTACGGTAAACTCTCTATCGCCAACAAAATCCAAGATTGAGTTCCAAAGAGAATCAACTACCTCCAAAAAGTACTTTATCTTAATTCTTTCTCTCTCAGAATAATCGGAAGGGAGATCTTTTTTTTCTAAGAAATAAAGGGAAAAGAGATCTGACTCCCCCAAAATGTAATAGGGTTTGATCCTGTTTTTCTTTAGGGATTCCTCGCTTCGATCCGTTCTAGAAACAGAACCCCATACTAGAACATCATCCTCGCTGGATATACAGTAAGCTGGAGAGGATATAGAAAAATCTATTCCAACAAATAACATTAGATAGAATTTAAAAGATTAACTAAGCGGGTTATCTATCTTTACACTCTGTCCAACCTTACCAGTAAACTTATAAACATTAACAAGCTTTTCGTAGCAGTCCTTCATTTGTTTGTCGGTTAAACAATTAACAAGGTCATTTAATACCCTTTCGTCGTTTCCGCTTGCTGCTATAAGCATGTTTTTCATATGGTCTTTCTCACTAAGAAGTGGCTGACCATATTTCATTTCGTTTAGTTTCTTAAGATCTGAAAATTTTCTCATTGCAATCGAGTTTGTTTGTTTATATATCCGAAGATCGTCATCCGATTTCTAAATCTATGTCGATGTAGTTGCACTTAAACCCAACGGAAAATGTATTTGTCTGATAGTTATTTTGTGTGTAGTTGAGCTGGAGCTCAGAAAAAGATGTTATTGTAACCTCTTTAAATCTAACGGTGGTCATTATGTTACCGTCGTTGTCCAATAATCTGAGAGGTAAATCCTGTATAAACAATTGATCGTTCTTGAAATTTAGAAAAAATAGAACGGTTTCTAGGAATATCCAATAATTTGTAAATCCTTCAACACATCTGAAAGTTATATTAAACTCCCTAGTAAATAGATCCTGTATGGGGGTAGCGCTCTTATATGCTATTTTTTTCCCCAATGGTCTTACCTGTTCAACTGTATCTATGTTCATAGAAGGGAAAGAAACCGATTGTATGGTGCTGTTTATAAAATCAGGAACAGTATCATACTGTAAAGGCTGCTTGTAAACATATGGTTTATACTTCTGAACAACCTTCTCGGGAAAAAATCCCCGGGGAAAAACAAAATAGTAACTGCTGGCTCTTGAATTTAACAACATATATTACAATTGATTTGCCGGTTTTACTGAGCTACTTACGGATGTTGTGTTCCCCCCGTTCTGAACAACATTTTGATTCTGGAACAAGAGAGATAAATCAGAAGCCTCCAATATTCCGTTTGCTGCCTGTTCAAATTGAGATTGAGTTAGATTCGGATACGTTACATATCCCGGATTACCAGGGACAAAGAAATACGTGTATATCTGTTGGGGGGTCCACCCAGTAGCATCAAAGGAGAATATCAAAGTAGAAACCGCACTTACCAAAGAGCTTCCAGTTAAAACGGATGTTGCAACGGGGTTGTTCACGTTTGATGTTAATTTGGTATCGGAAACAGAGGCATCGGAAACTGGTTTTACTGATTTAACGGATGCCTTCTTACTAACAACGTCAGTACTAAGCCCAGGAATAGCATTATTTCTATAGGAAGGTAAAGTTGCATAAGTAGGAACTGGAGCCCTTGGTATAAATACAGGTGCTTGTATTACCTCCTCCCCGTCCTTTTTCCACTTTCCCCAATAAAGGACTGATGATGTTGTATCAGTTACCGCATTTCTTTTCTTTGTCTCTACAGTTAAGCCCTGAGCTTTTACAGAAACGTTAGATGTGTCTTTTTTTAAGGAAAGAGTTTTTGTCCCCTTGTAAGATATTTCGGTAATCCCCGAAAATGGAACTGCAGTAGCTGCTGTGTCAGAAGATGGATTTTCTTGATCCCCCATTGGGATGTTAGAGATGTAGTACTTCCTATCATTAAACTGGAGTATCTTTGATGAAACGTCCTCACCTATCTTAAATGCCAATTCACCCTTGGCCGGATTGGCAACATTTTTATCAACTATGCTAGGTATTTTAAGCTTAGCTCCTTTGTTATCAATGAAAACCATTTTATAACTACCGGATGACTCCAGATCTATCAAATTTGGTATACCGTCAGGACCATTGACATAGAACACAAACTTATAGTAGTTGTCAAATGGGCTAATCTCAACTACTGCATTTCCCTTTCCGTAGATTACCTCTTCAGTTTGTCCTTGCTCCGGAGAAAGAGAGACTACCCCAGTGGCATTAGTTTTTGCAATAAGGTTAGTTAGTGAAGTAGTAACCCTATTTTGCTGAATAAATATATTACTATATTTGACAACCTCCTTTACAGTTTGCTTCTGCTGAAGGTTTATCATATTTATACCAGGCTGGTCATAAAGTTTATTGTATACCTTATATGTTTGTGGATCCTGCGATATAGAAAGAGGGGTTATCCTTGTACCGTATCTTCCAGGTTTATTTGAAGTGTATGTTCCTATACGTATCACCCGGGTTTGATCCGCATTATTAACGAGCGACATCGTGTATCTTAAAACAAAGCTATTTGCTACAGAGGAGTTCCTTATTATAGGTCTAAATAGATTAGGTACATCGTAAGCATTCGTTTGTAGGTTTGAAAAATTGGAGGTCTCAATAAATGCAGCTCCTATCTGCTCTAGTACCTCTATTTGGTGATATACATAGTAACTGTTTCCTATTGAATTTTGAAAAAGAATGAAGTCTTCAACGAATCCACCATTATCTGTTGCAAAGTACTCGAAGAATTCTCCATTGTCAGAGGGTCTTATAACTGCACCAATATCCTTGAAAGGATCCTCTTGAGCCAACGAAAATGTAGCGACATTCTGAGTACCATACTTGCTATATCCATTATAATCTGTTATGGATTTTACTTCATCTATAACTATCCTTATCGGTGAAATGTTATTAAATCCGTCGCCGCTCTTGCTTATTTTACCCGCTAGAGTATTTGGCTTGTTAGCAGGACTAGCAGCCATATACTTATTTTGCATATCGAGTAAATTTGGAACCTTTATCTGCACATACTTATCGTAGATATCGGAGCCTATAGTAATAGGTGATGTATTTAGTGTGTATACCTGCTGTGTCCCTCTTTTTATTAATATGGATGCAACGGTTACATACGAAGAATCCTGATCCTCGTACTTTATATTTACTATTACCCCATCTAGATTAGATAAATTGTATCCAGCTCTAATATGAAATCTGACAGTGTCATAGACAACATTTATATTTGACGGGAATACCACAGGAAGATCCACCGTATTAGTTAGTTTACTGTCAAAGTCATTAAAAGGGATTATTAGATTAGAATCGAGGGTTACATAGTTGGATTGGTCTATCTTAACAACACTATTATTAGTTGTATTATTTGTTACTGATTCATCCGCAAGGGGATTAAATATCTGTAGATCGTTTGACATATATCCATTCACAAGCTTATCAAATCCCACTGTTACCGGCCCGCTAATAACAGGATATACTTCGGGGGTAGGCTGGTCTGCATACATATACTCCATAAGCATATATGGGGTTAGGGTAGCGTATTTGGATGATGTTGTAAATGTTGCCATTGAGCTATATTATTTTCCGAACTGTAAAAATTTTGGGTTGTAACTTAATCCAAAGCCAACGTATGGACCAATACTATACCCTGAAGATGAAAAACCAAGTCCATATCCAACGTTTATACCAATCCCAAACTCCTTTCTTGCACTTCTGAGAGCTTTTTTAGTTTCCTGATCATCGGTTACATTAACTATCTGTGCCTCACTGAGAGTAACATTGGGGAAATCAGTAAAAAACCGATAATATAACCTCTTGTCTTTCGGATCCCTGTATAAGCCAGCCCTAATGTCCATCGTCTGAGCAATAGATATACGATATCTATCAAAAATCAAAGGATCTCCTTGACCTCCAGGATTTACTAAATATGGTATTTCTGCAGATATTTTAAGTGAATTTTTTCCAGGAAGGTCCGGAGCATAAAGGAAAGACACTATACCAGTAGAATCTGGTAGTGAAAAAGAGTTGTTTGTATTACCCGACGAGGTGTCTCTGTACTCTATTACGGTTTTAATTAATATCTTAGGTGGCTTAGATCTTTCAAACATAAGATCCGCAAAGAGATCAGCATTCTCCTTTCTGAGTTCCTTTGTGGTCTTCTCGAAAACAGATGTTTCTAATAAAAGACCATCTCTCTCTGTTGATAAAACCCTAATCGAGTCACCAGCCGCAAGGTAGTTATTCAAATTCCGATTTGCCTCAATCTCAGCGGAATTTGTTTTTCCACACTGCTTAAAAAGCAAAATGATCAAAATTATGATCATGCCAAATAAAAATACTCTCGAATTTAAAAAATTCAAAGTCTTCTCAATATTTTCACGATTGATGAAGCTAAGTATCTTCGCAATAATTTTCATTTTAGTCTTCTTTTATCCATTTCATCTCAAACGGATCCAGTTTTCCAGGACCGTATTCTTGGGAAAGATCCTTTATAAAATCCATTTCTGTCTGTCTAAGATTTGACAGTTCCTCTATTAAAAGGGAAGCTTCATCATTAAGCTCGTTCATTTTTTTCTCTACCTGAGATATTCTAGAATGGACATCGGCAAAAGATCTTTTTAGATCAGAAGCTTTTTCCATTCTTTCATTTTCTATATCAACTCTTATCATATCAGTATATATTAAATTTTTCGAAGATCAGAAATTATCATAAAGAAGGAGGTTCTAATCCTCCATCTTCCGAAACCGGGGCAAGAGAATAAGGATCTACTATACCACAACAATTGAAGGTTTTCCAGAATATCCTTCTGCTCTGAGCGTAGTATGTGATCTCAAAAGTTTTAGTAGGATTACAAAAATCCACCTTAAATAACTGAGATCCTCCAGCGGGGCTAGCACCGGAATATATTATTCCCTTGAATGTGGTGTAATAAATATCTCTATTTAAAAGCGTTGCGGATCCACTTAGATTACCATTGTAAAAAAATCTGTAGGTTAATGACTCTGCAGCCGAATATAGGCCGGAAACACCAAGAGTACTAGTGGGTGAAGGTATTCTAACCCATATTCCACCTCCAGAAGGCACGGTAGAACTGTAAGTGGTAAGATTTATCCATTCATCAGTATAATTAGAGATGTTTGAAAGATCAACCTGAGCAACGGTAGATCCACTTATAGTAACGTTTCCGTAAATCCCAGAAACATTATTTATTGAATAGTTATTAAAAGCCCCCGTCGCCCCAGCTTTTCCAACCTTAACAAACGGAAAAGATTCACCGGGCATTGCTGCGTACCTTCGAGTTCCGACGAGTGCTGTTCTAAAGACACCAGATCCCTTTGCCTGCTCGCTCAGTCTAAAATCATCCACTGGATAATCCATAGTAGAAGGAGTTGTTGAATTAAAAGATACACTTAATAAAGCATCGGTAAAATTAGAATTCGGACTTGTTGAAGTCTCAAAAAATCCCATTGATGCTGATGCAGGCAAAGGTCCATTTACAACATATCTAGGCTCGGACGAACCAGTAGATCCATAAAAATTAAGATTTATACCTCTTTTAAAAACGCTTCTGGTAGAATTTATGTCAACGTTCAAAGTAGACAAAGAGAATGTTTGAGGGGTGTTAAAAGATGTTGATACGGAAGACCCTGCAGTACCACCAGCATAAAAGGACCCGTTGCCAGAAGAAAGGATAGAAAGAGGTCCGGATTCAATCTTTAACTGCCCGCTAGCGGAAGTGGTTGATCCAGAAAGGCCCGATCGTATATCAATTCCCTCTTTGGGTCTTATCGAAATAGATCCAGATCCCTTTAAAATCAGGGAGTGGTCGGAATCGTCCGTGTTGTTCCTCCAATAAAAAGATGGGACTTGAGGATCAACATATCCCAGCTTGGAAAGGGAAAATACAGGAACTGTAGAACTTCCACTAAGTGAAAGTCTTAATTTTGAAAAGTTGGGGTTTACATTGGTTGAGTCAAACTGATAGTCACCTATTACAAGGGTGTTGTACTCCGGATCGGAATCACTTGAGTTATAAATAGTGTTCTGTCCGGTTATTCCAGCAGGTCCAATTGATTGCTGGTATAGAGAAAATACAGAACTTTTTAGCAAGGTTTCTCCGGTATTGATCCATGAGTTACCATCAAAATAATATATGCTATCAGATCCACTTGGACCGGGAGAAGAGTTTATCCAGTAGTCGTGCTGAGAAGATTCAGATGGTGATGGTTGTAAATTTTGTCTAAACCATTTACTAGCTCTTTGCCCGGTTAGTCCAGCCGGGCCAGGATTACCGACCTGACCAGTAGGTCCTATAGGACCATCAGGACCTTTGTCCCCAGCGTACCCTATACCACTATATAAGATCTGGTCAAAATTTAGATTGACCGTTTCTATTATTCTATCTGGTGAATCTCCTTCCTGTATGTGTCTTGTGTTTGTCTTCATCGGTCTTAACTATATAATATTCCACTAGAAACTCCTCCGCTAGCACCAAAAGCCTCATAGTACACTGTGTAAGTATTACCTGAAGTAACGTCGTTTGGAGGAGGGGGAAGAACGAAAAATTCTACCGAAGTTGCATAAGGAGATGGTATTGCTGCCCATTGTCTAACAGAGTTACCTGAGATTGATGATGCAGGGTAGAAAGAGCCGGAATAAAAAGTTCCCATTCCCACAGCTTTAAAATACTTTCCGCTGGTTCCCATTACAACTCTTAGCCTTAAACCTCTTCCCGCGGAATAATAAAACGTGTTGACATAATTTTGGAGGTATATTCCTATGTTTTGTGTTGATGTTGTCTCTATAATTACAGTTTCTTCACCGTTCCAATCTATTCTTTCAGCTGAAGTCATACTGGAAACCGAGTGCTGGGATGGCACAATCCCCATCCAGTAATATGTCGTACCCCCATAAGAACCGTGTTGAACTGGCGAATTCTTGGTTGTGTCGGAACCAAAATTCATTTCTCGGGTCATCTTGAATTCCCCAACGGTGGTTAACTTTATCGTGTCCTCGTAATTTGTTGTTATTGCTGTTCCAGAAGATTGGGTTAAAACCGATGGGTAATTTCCCTTCCAAAGAAGTCCAGATCCAATCGAAGTATCTATATTCAATTCAATATTCCCGCCTCCATCTATTGTGTTAGATGCTGGGATATAGTTGGTAATGCTAGTAGCAAAACGATTTGAAGAGTTTACTCCAGTATTAACGTCATTATAATAGGCATATAAAGGCGAATCTAGGACGCTGTAATCAGCTCCAAGACCTAACTTAATATTGCTAGATATCAAGCTTAGATTCTTTTTTGATGTGTCATTATCGGACCAAGAGAATGTTCCGCCAAATACAGCATTGACTGATGATGCATTTACAAAAACGGAATCTTTATAAGACTCGCCAACAAAAGATCCAGAAGATGCGAGAAGTTCTATACCCCCACTAAAATCAAGAGAAATACCACCGCTTCTGGAATAAAATGATAATCCATATTGGTGGTTTGTTGTGTCCCATTGGATAAGTGTACTTTTGACCGCATTTCCAGTTGCTCCTAGAGGAAGGGTTTTAGTAAATTCGACAAGAGGTTGTGTTGTTTGATCAAAGTTTCCTAGTGTTACACCAGGATTAGTCTCTACGAGGATCCTGCTATACTGGGGATTTATAGTTGTAGAGCTGCTTGGTATACTATTTAGGGAGAGATTGTTCGTCTCCGGATTGGGACTACTTTGAACTATAGCGTCCCTTATTAGTGGACCGGATATGCTGGTAATTTTAGCAAACTGAGTTGATGATTTAAAATTGATATTTTGGTATTCCCACACAGAATCCGTTGATAACTGATAGATAGAATTGTCGTTTAGTATATCAACCCAATAATCTCCAGCAATAGATTGTCCAGGTCCAGTTAAAGGTGATACTGGAGAGAAATACCAAACACTTCCTCTAGAACCTCTAGGTCCTTTTGGACCTCGGGGTCCGTCAGGTCCAATTAGACCGGGATTTCCAATTCCTCCATTCTTACCAAAAGGTCCACCAAAAAAATCAAGAGCCTCCCGAAAATTCTGGTTTATTTTACCTATCAGAATTCCCTGAGAGTCTCCTTTGTTTAGTCTATTTAGTTTTAGTTCCGCCATTCTTTCTATATATTATACCATCAAGTACCTGTGGTAAAAACGCCGCACTGTCCACAAGCAAACCAGTATATTTTGTCTCCAGTTTGCCCCCACGGGAATGATGCCGCAGAAGATGGTGCGGATCCCGCTGCGGGTGTTGATCCCTCCCTCTTGAAAATCAATTCAACCTCAGATGCAGCTGTAGTTAAAGAAATATATCTGGTTGGAACCGCTGTTTGGGGAAATGATCCATTGGGACCAGAAGGAGCCACAATCGGACCGGCAAAAGATGTTGTTTTAGTTATCCCTATGTGCTTTATCTTCCTGCTAGTGCTGGTTGACCTTATTTTTATCCGGAAAGTCTCCCCGTTGGTTCCGAACATCCTGGCAAAAGAGCCACCGACCATTTCAGGAAGTGTGTAACCACTTGTTCCTGTAGCAGAGTAGCAAAGCCAAAGACCTACTCCTATCTCATAAGAGGGTCCAACTAACGAAGGATCTATGAATACATCATTAGTATCTGCCTTAAATGCAAGTGTTTTTGCTCCACCCCCCGATGTGTAAGTGAATGTAACATCCTTAGTACCCATCAGATACCATGCTATTGAATTGGAAGTGTCTATGTTGTTTGTAGCAGTCAATATTTGGGTTATCTTTCTCATTCTTTTCTTAGCGTATATCCTGCCCGATGCTGATATGCTAAATCTTTCAATAGAGTTAGACCCGGAGGTATTTGTAGATATCTTGATATGGTTTCCCCCGTCCAAAAGCTGGGAAATAGTTAAACCACTGCTTTGTACTAGGACGGACTGGAAATTGCTAAAATATATTGGGACTGCTCCTCCACTCCCGTAAACTTGGGTTGTGTTCTCAAATTTAACGGCGGGGAATGCATTTGTAGATATGGTAGAAAAAATTCTAGAATTTATTAGCATTCTTCTTGTGCTACCAAGAATTAATGGATCCTGAAGAATATTTCTAAAGTTGGGTAAAAACTGACCGTTAGCGGTAATACTTATAGAACCGGTAGAATTTAGAGAAAATCCACCAGATGAAGAGTTACCTCTAGCTCCAAGTGAAAATGAGGAATCTCCATAAATGGAAAGAGTTCCTAAAGTCTTTAAATGAATATTATGAGCGATTCCCGATGATAAAGGTGCATGTGATTTAAGGAAAAAATCAGATCCAGATAATATCATATCCAGATTGGTGTTAGAACTACTTGCGTCTCCGAACCTTAGAATAGGATTATTTATATAGGAAGAGGTAGTTCCGGTATTAAGATCCCCTCGGGAAAATTCCAAAAGGTTGTATGCACCAGATTTTTGTGGATCTATTGATACATTAAAAAGAGAATTTTCAGGATTAGCATTTGTCTGAGTTAGAAACGTATCGGAAAAACTAAATGTTGATATCTCAGGGTTCGATGAAACCACTGTAGATCTAACACCACCAGTTAATCCAGATACCCCGATAACGTCATATATGTTTTTAAACGGAGAACTGGCTGATAAATTATATCCGGTGTCTACCCAGCCGGAGGGACCAAAAACTTTTATGTCGTTCGTGTCCTGAGAACTATCTACCCAGTAATCACCATAAACCAAAGAATCTCCAAGCCCTCCCTGAGGTGGAGGATCAGAAACGAACCATCGGGTTCCCCGGATCCCCTTATTTCCGGTAGGTCCCATTGGTCCAGCATAGCCATAAGGTCCTGTCGGACCAGTTATTCCTCTTTGACCCTGAGGGCCATACATCAAATTACTGAGGGATAAAAAGTTGTCATTTATCTTTTTTACAGTAGATATCTGGGTGTCACCTAGATTTAAATATTGTATTTGTGCGGCCCTTCTCATTATATCTTAGTTATATCAAAACTGAAAGTCATAGAGTAATAGTTAGCTGGGTTTATTGGATACGAAAACTCATATACCAGATCGCTCCTTTTACTTAAAGAAAAATTATTCTGATACACAAACCCCTTCTTAGGTCTATCAAATGGAAGTATATCACCCCTGACAGTAAAAGAATCCTCTGAAAATGTTGTTCCAGCAGATTTCACAAAAAGGGATATTCCACCGGACTCAAATATCGGATTAACATTTAAATCAATATATGTTAAAACGTCATCATCCAGACTAGATGGGTTTCCAACACCGAATTCAGAAATTATATTATCATAAAAAACTTCAGATACCCCAGAATTGAGAAGATATCTTCTTAGTATTCGATCCAACCGGATGACTCCTCTGACACCGGTAAAGGTGCTTCCTGTGATTTCCTTTTGCCAGAAAACCTCAATGTTTGGGTAAATACCCTCGTCCATTTTTTCTATGTCAACACCAATATAAGATTTAGGTAACTGACCTATCCCAGTACCACTTTGTGAATTCGTCAGGTTTTGAATGGATCTCAAATAGGATGTGGCCATAGAGTTTGTTCCGTTTATATCAGTAGATCCATCATTTTTAGAAACCTCCATAGAGATGTAAGAGTTAACCCTTACAATATCAGGTGTTTGCATTATCTTAGATCCAAAAAAGGATTTGTTTTCCATCATAGATCTAGTACCTGCAACTGGAGATTGATCGGAAGCTGTATTATAAAGATTGTAATACCCGGGATCCCAGCTGGAATAAAATAGAGAAAAATCCTTTTTATCTATCGGGGTCTGGTTAATAAGTGGATACACAGGACCTTCAGGGAGGGAGTTACTCTTTTCCAAAATATCAATTCCCAGGGATACCTTAGTGTAATTGAGATTTTTAATAACTCCGAATCCGTCCTTATCCGGACCAAAGGTTGTGTTCCTGAATGACAAATCATAACGGTTATCACCAGATATTGTGTCATTCTTATCAGATTTAAATCTTATGATCTTTCTAAACAAAGGCTCGTAAAACCCGCTAAATCTTAACATATCCGATTTAAGATTTGAAGAGCTTAAGATTGTATATGAGGTTGGCTGATTTTCCCCGATGCTCTGAGGTCCGGAAAAAGATTCAACAGAATAAAGTCCCTCACTCTTGTAGAAATAGGAAGGAGCTTCTATCCGACAGGACAAATTATCATAAGAAATTACTGGGGTACCTAAATCACTGTCCCACTTATATGTTGTATATTTTATATAGGGATTGCTTGTATTAAGTCTGTCTTTAAAACCTCCGATAGAAATCCTATCTATAATAAAATCGAAATACTCGGCCCCGCCAGATTTTTGGAAAACAGGATTTCCCAAATAGAAAGCGGATGAACCAATAGGGACGGTAACACCACCGGTAAGGCCAGTAAAAGGCATGCTAAATTTGTAAGTTGATGTTAGTGCGCCGACTTGGACATAATCTTTAGAAACCCCTATCGGCCAGGGGTATGTTGATGAAATAGCAGGGACACTAAAACTTCCATCGCCAGAAGCAGAGTTGCTACCTCCCTCTGAAAATGTCAGATTTATCTCCTCTCTGAGATCTGTATCAAAATCAGGATTGGGATACAGATAAAGTCTACCCGGAGATATTGAAGGACTGGCAAAACTAGAGGAAGAATACGATAGATCTAAAACAGCACTCAGCTTTATATCATCTATAGAAAAGAGTTTTTGTCCTATGGTTAGGGTATTGTTTTTCTTTTTATCTGAAAGTGTATAAAGGAGAGTATAATCCAGTATACTGTCTGTAGAAGATGTTAAAGGGCGAGTTCTGTAGTCGCTAATTACAACAGTTATAAGAACCAGCACAAATTTTTGCGTCTCATTTTCTATTATTTCGTATTTTACCGGAGATTGTATTTTCGAAGAATCCTCCTCCTCTACTCTTAATAAAACACTGAATTTATAATCTTCAAATCCTCTATAATTCGGGACAAAGCTACGCGTATCTGTAATATCTACTCCCTCTATATTGGATCTCCTTCTAATAGTGTACCTTATACCTCTAAAAACGGTTTCATAAAATCCATTTGCTTGATTATATCTAAGGATCGAGAAAAATTCACGAGTAGCTCCTTTGTTGTTAGAATACGATCCTATATAATCCTCTGGGGAAACCGTAAATTTTTGACTAAAGTAGTCCTTGTCTGATGGGGATGAACTTCTGAGTCTAGAGTAATCCGGTGCAGATGGTAAATACGAAGATTGATTATTTATCTCGCTTACCGGGTAATCGACAGGAGGTGTTTCCAAAAGAAACCACTCGTGGGTAAAATAAGATGGGTCTGCTCCACTTCTCTCTATTGAAGGTGATAAATTTGTTGGAGTAAAAACTGGGGACGAATTTAACCTATATTGATTTCCCCTACAATCACTTCCCTCTACTAATCCCCATTTATTTATAAAAGGAACTATCCTCGATAAATTCGAAGTTGTTGTATTATAATTTTCATTTAGATAATTATATTCACTACTTAGTTTCCCGTAATTAAAAAGTGAGATCTTATCTGAAGTGTCTGGAGATAAATCTCCAAGGTCTATAGACTCCATACCATAGAATCCTCCAAAAAGATCAAGATTTCCCTCATATTTTATATCAGTACTGTAGAAATATGAGGATCCCTGATAAACAAGATCAGTAAACTTGGCAGGTACAACTATAGCACTAACTCCGGAGATTTTTAAATCTTCAAAAGAGGTAAATGTCGAGGTTCCGGTAAAAACAGAATTAAGTGTACCTTGCTGATAAATCTGTGATCCATATTTTATACCACCCCTTTTAACATAGTAGAGGTCTCCGCTTTTTATAACACCTGGTGTTGATGGAAGGAGAGAGAAATATCTGTAAGTCTCAGGATTGGGGTTATTGGAGTAATCAGAAGACCAGTAATCAAAATCAAATTCTTTTACATCAAAAAAAGTAAATACCCCGGAATATAGTGTAGCATTACTATAGATACTTATGTTCTTATCACGTGAGGTTAGAGGAACGGATCGATCGGAGGATTCCAAATTAGCAACTAAAAGTGTATCAAAGTTTTTAAATGTTGAAACCCTGCCCGAAATAGAATCATATGCTGGAGAATCAATAAATCTTGTTATAGACTCTATGCGGGAAAATCCCTTTGTTGTTTGAACCCAATTACCTACCTTTACGATATCCGAATTTTCAGAGGAGAAAGAAAACCTTCCGGTTACGTAATCGCTGCCACCCAGAAAATTAAAATCGCGGTTAGCACTAGAAAAGTCTACGCCAAATATCTTCCCATATCCCGGGGTATTCGGATCAAATGTCACGTAATTTATCCACGAGCTTCCTGTGTATTCTAGGTAATTACCCGATCGATCTATTACTATGTCACCAGCAGAATAGATATAGTCCTCATCAAAATATCCTAAAAATCTGGAAGAAAATGATGCATAATCTGAAAAAACAGAAACACTAAATTGGGAGTTAGCATTTGATCCTGGTATTTTAATCCTTATTATTGAAGAAGAATATGATGTTGCAGAGTCCCAATAGACACTACCAATTTCTTGCAAAAGACCGGAAACTGAATTAGCCACATCCTGTGTACTTCCATCGGATGCATTAAATACCTTAGCGGAACCAAAATTATAATAATCACCGGGAAGCCAAGGAAAGATCCCTGAATAGTCTCCAGATCTTATTAGGTCAAATCTTATTCCATTTTCTACCAAAGATCCACCCGGCCATGTAATTTTAAAAACAAGTGGATTTTTAAGATCATATAGTTTTGTAAATTCCAGGTCCATGTAGGATCTTCCTCTTTCACCTGTGATAGAGCACGAATAAGATCCAATGAAATCATCCACTCCAGTAAAATCTCTCAGATCCACCTCTTTATTAGGGATCACAAAGTTTCCTGCTGTAGATCCAGAGGATCCAACCGATAAGAAAAGCCCACTGACTGGATCATATGGTCCATATTTTACAGAAGAATCTGATGATACAGAATACCCTTCGGTCCTAAGGAGACTGTAGAAATTATCATTCCTGTCAGTTAAATAATAAAGTTTTTCCGAATCATTTGTGTTTGTATCATTAGATCCCGGTAGCCACCCAATAGCATTCTCATAAAACAGTCTTACTCCGGTAGTACTCGTTACCCTGTATGTTGTATTATCGTAGTAATATCCAACATCAGATCTGGAAGGTTTAGGTGAGTTGTTGTTGCCATTAAGATCCTTATATCGGTAATAAAAATCACCATTAAGTCTTAATGATGCAAGATCATTTCTGGAAACATACATTCCAAAGTATCTGTTTATGGTATAATTATCAGAAGTTGGATCGTTGAATGCGAACTCTAAATTCAATATTGAAGTTGAGATTATACCATTCCTTGAGAAGCCATCCGTAACATATCTTTCAAATTCAATCATTTGAGAAGAATCTACAGACGAAACATAATCACTCATAAATTCACCAGACTTAGTGTAAACACCCCTTCTATAATCTACCCCGTGGTAGTAGGTATAAGAGTTATCACCAAAGTTAAAATCAATAGGACCAGGAGGAAATGCTGGATTTTCTGATATTTCCCTTATGTAGTCACCTATAACAGTCCCCTTTCTTAAATCAAAGGTTGATACAACATAAGAATTCGGGAGAATCTTATTTTTAAAATACTGAGGGATGTTGTTAACTGAGCTTTGGTAAAAATTTTCATCGAACAACACTACTTTACCTATCCCAGATTTAGAACCTCCTGCTACAGAATATGTTGATCCTATTAAAGAACTACCTTCGAAAAAATCGCCGTCTGTGTAATAATTTGGGTTACCTAAAGAGTCACTACCATATGATATAACGAAGGGATTTACCGAATTTGGATCCTGTATTACTTTGTATCTTTTACCAGATTGGATAGATCCGGAATTTACGTTTTGAGAATAAGGATAGCTTAATGGCTCTGGGGTCTTAAAAATAACAAAAAAGTCCGGGATCTCCTTCTTTATGCAAAGTGGAGCTAAATATGAAAAATCTTCAGAGTAATTTTTGTCTATAAGTGTTGTTGCTCCTGCAGTGTAAAAAAAATCATATTGTAAGGAGAAATCTTCAGAGCTCTTTATATCTCCGTCGGTCTTCTTTGAAACATCAAAAACTATATTTGGGTTAACAGAACCTGCATCAAAAAAGTTATACAGATCTATAGCATAGCTAGAACCTTTAGATACCGTGTATTTTTTAAATCTATTATCGGAAAGTACACTGTTGGCATTTATAGAATTAAGTGCAACCCCTCCACTCGAGTCCGTAGTTATTTTAACGTTACCGGTTAAAGCAGGATTCGTTCTCACCACCATGAAGGAGGTATTGTAGTCAAATAAGTCCGGCTCTAAGTCCGGGTTGTATATCATTTCATTCGCCATCTTCTATAAAATAAGGTCACGTAATTATCGGCTACTAAAGAAGTTTGGAGATAACAATGTGTCATTTTTATATTTTCCACTTACCACAACATCAAAAGAGAAAAGCTCTTCGTTTTTAACCTGTATATCTATTCCAATTCTTTTCGTGTACGTTATATTATTAAGACTACCACTCGCTCTAAATCCTCCAATATAACCAAGCTTATCTGTACACCTGAACTGGAATACCAGAGGTATGTTTATTGCGTTTTCTGATCCAAAAGGTAGAAGCTTTTTAGATAGAGCTGTACTACCCTCGACCTGTATATTATAAGATGATTTAGGGGCCAAGAATAAATATGCACCACAACTATACCTTCCTATCAGATACTCGTCATTTTGTGTGAATCCTAGTTTATCAGGGTACATCGAATCAGTCCTAGAAGAAGCCCCTCCACTTCCACCACTTACAAATGCCGTACTAACAGATTGATAGGACAATTGTTTGTAGTAATCGTTTATAGAAGTATCCCAATGGAAATAATTAGCATGTCTGAAATATGGGTAAACCAAAGTATTGTTTTCATAATCTGGTTTTACTAGATCAGCAAAATCCCTTGCAACCTGACCGTTAGTAAGATCTGGGTGATTCTTGTGTATGCAAAACTCGCTAAGAATACCATTTCCGTCTGCTACATAAGAACCGGTTGTTCCACTAAAGGTTCCATCCCATACGCTAGCATTAGTTCCACCGTTTGCTGGAGGGGTGTATGTAGGGACGTAAGGTATCAGTGCCTCCCCGTTTCTAGGATAGTTTACTCCAGCGGAAACCGTTCCCTGGTAGCTGTAAGCCCCATTGTAAGAGTTATTGTGGGTAAAGTACAAATCATTGTCATATCCAACGGATTTAAATCTAGAATAAATGTACTGGCTGTAGGAATTCCCAGATGCAAACGGAGGAGCTTGTCTGTAAGACTGATTATCTGGGTTTCCGCTCGAATCAACGATGTCCGAAGCAGTAAGTGATGTTATAGATACCGGGGTATCTCCATATCTAAGATTGGAGTTATATCCACTAACGCTAGTTAGGGTTGTGGGGATAGGAAGGTCAAGTCCCCCTGGTGTTATGCTTGCAAGCTCTAGGGTTGAAGCTGCTGCGTTCACCAACTGGATATTGTAAACTTTAGCAGCTATCTTACCAGCATCAGCTGCGGTAGGAGCAGTGTATATCTGATTATAAAATCCGGCTGTTAACCTAACAACATCGCCGGTAGATACTTTAATTGGATCAGATTCACCGTCTGTAATATAAACTTCCAGAATTCCCTTGGCGTTATCTACTATTGCTCTTAACGATGCTAGCTCATTGGTTATCTCGGTCAGCTTATCAAAAAGACTAATTGGATTACCAGATCCATCATAAAATCCGCTCGCTATTCCTAGCCCAGTATGAAAATAAGTAACATTACCA
>Ga0099848_1000196_pt1 | contig 26668 bp, 13 predicted proteins | sample CB_VirMetaG_3_FD_78179 | JGI IMG/M metagenome (GOLD analysis project Ga0099848, IMG submission 78179) | Freshwater to marine saline gradient viral communities from Chesapeake Bay - CB_1508_1S Viral MetaG | ecosystem: Environmental > Aquatic > Marine > Coastal | place: USA: Chesapeake Bay...
TAATTCTGATAGGGTTAAGAAACTTGAAAGATTGGGGATTACCTCAGATCGTTATGAGTTTTTGGGTTTAAATCAGGCAGAACCAGATTTAGGAGATCCTAAAGTTGGAGTTTCTTCTATTGGTGTTAATCCTGTTCCTCCAGGGGATCAATATGTAATAGTTGGAGTTGATGGATATGAAGGAAAACGATATTGGGTTAGATCAACTGATCAACAGGGTGCAGGCATTCAAGGTACTCAAGGTACTCAAGGAGCATTAAGTAATTTTCAGGGTACTCAAGGTACTCAAGGTCTTCAGGGAAGACAAGGAACACAAGGTATTCAAGGCGTTCAAGGTATTCAAGGTGTAATTGGAAATTTTCAAGGCACTCAGGGAACTGCAGTTCAAGGTACTCAAGGATTACAAGGAAGACAAGGTTTACAGGGATTTCAGGGGACACAAGGATTACAAGGAAGGCAAGGTACTCAAGGATTACAAGGAAGGCAAGGTACTCAAGGATTACAAGGTCCTATAAGTAATTTTCAAGGTACTCAAGGATTACAAGGTAATCAAGGATTACAAGGTAATCAAGGATTACAAGGTGTTCAAGGAAGACAAGGTCTTCAAGGATTACAAGGAACCCAAGGAACCCAGGGATTACAAGGATTGCAAGGCAATCAAGGATTGCAAGGCAATCAAGGATTACAAGGTCTTCAAGGATTACAAGGTGTTCAAGGAAGGCAAGGTGTTCAAGGAAGGCAAGGTGTTCAAGGAAGGCAAGGTCTTCAAGGAACTCAAGGTAATCAGGGTACTCAAGGATTACAAGGTCCTATAAGTAATTTTCAAGGCACTCAAGGATTACAAGGTACTCAAGGATTACAAGGTCTTCAAGGTCCTATAAGTAATTTTCAAGGTACTCAAGGATTACAAGGTCTTCAAGGATTACAAGGTGTTCAAGGAAGACAAGGTCTTCAAGGAAGTAATGCTGGGCAAGGAACACAAGGTTCTCAAGGTTTCCAAGGTGTTCAAGGTCGAACATTTCAAGGAACTCAAGGTACTCAAGGAAGACAAGGTACTCAAGGAAGACAAGGTACTCAAGGAAGACAAGGTATTCAAGGAGCACGAGGATTTACTGGAGATTCTGTTCAAGGTACTCAAGGAGGACAAGGTACTCAAGGAAGACAAGGATTACAAGGTCTTCAGGGATTAAGTAATCAAGGTATTCAGGGAAATCAGGGAGTCCAAGGAAGTCAAGGTGTTCAAGGTTTTGTTGGCGGTGGTGGAGCACAAGGATCACAAGGAGTTCAGGGAGTTCAAGGACCAGATTCAAGGTCTACAGTAACATCATACACTGTTATGAATTTTGAAACCTCCGGATCATTAGATCTCACTAGTGCGTGTATTGTAACTCAAATTAGTTCTTATAATAGTGCTTATGGGGAGAGTATGACTTCATCCTCTTCTTCTGAGGTTCCAGTAACAACACCAATATTAGTATTTAAAGGAAGTGGAGATAGAGTTGCTAAAAATAGAGCCAGAGTTTGGCTTTCTACTATTTCAAGATTATTTTACTTTATAAATGCTGGAGGAAATGGTTGGGGGGAGATACCAGATTCAAATGAAGATGTTATTTTGCAATATTCCCAAACTGGAGGTTCTAATAACTCTGAATGGACAACTTTAGATTCTGTGGCAGTTTCAGATCTTCCAGGATCAAATGTATGGACTTTGAGATCTGTTTCTGTTCCAGAAAACGCTAAAAAATATTCCGGTGTTTTCTTGAGATTTAAACAAACTTCCGCAACCGGTACTAATGATAATTATGCCATGACTTCTGTCTTAATTGATACTAGATCATCTTCCGCAGGTAGTGGATCTAATTTAGTAGCAATAGATATGTCCGATGAGTTTTCTTTAGTTACTCAAGGGGTTAGTTTAACTACAATTTCTGCTTATAATAATGCTAACACACCAGATATACCTACTTTATCACCATTTGTGCTAAGTGATACTCCAATATCTATATTTAATGGCAATACTTCTTCTAGTAGATTAGTACAGACTGCAAATAAAGTATTTTTATATAATGTAGAAACTTTATCATTTTATTATAATCAAGGAGGTACTTGGGGAGAAGATCCAGATGCTCTTGATGATAATGTGGAACTTCAGTGGTCATCTAATGGATCCACTTGGTATACTTTATTTTCCCTTGATCAAGATTCTGAATCGGGAGACTCGGCAGTTTCGGGAAAATGGATTAAACAAATAGTTTACGTTCCAGAAACTCTAAGAACTTATAGTGGAGTTTACTTAAGATTATATTCTAGTTCTCCAGAGTTTGGGATAGATACTTGGGCATTTACTTCTATAGTTATTCAATCCCTTTCCCCAAACACAAATACTTCATTTTCTGCCTTTGACTTTTCTTCTGGTGCAAATAATCATTATAAAGGAGCACATCCAACAACTATTTCTAAGTGGAACTCTCTATTTGGGGATAGTATGAACACCAGTTCTATAGTTCCATCATCGACTCCAATATGTGTTTTTGGGATAGAAACTGGACAGAGGACATGTACAACCATAAACAAAGTATACTTAGTGAATGTAAATATTTTAGAGTATTATGTAAACAAGGCAGATGGGTCTTGGGGAGAAATACCCGATAATAATGTTGACGAATACTTAATATTTGAATATTCGATAGATGGTTCAACTTGGCAAACTGCAGATACCATAACTCCTGCACAAATTGCTTCAGATTCATGGTCATTGCGTAGTGTGACCGTTCCTTCTAGTGCAAAAACTTTTTCTGGGGTTTATCTAAGATTCCGTCAAAATGATCCTAGTAATGCGGATAATTGGGCAATAACATCTATTATTCCAGTAGTTGGTGGTGGGACTGGAACTGGGTCTAATATCATAAACGATACTTCAAATACATCTGTAGTTAGATATGTTGGATTGCTCACTGCAACCTCTGGTGTTTCTACAGAAACTTACGTGGCATCTACTAAATTAACTTTTAGTCAAAGTACAGGAACTTTATCAGCAACATCATTTGCGTCTTTGTCTGATATATCAAAAAAAATAAATGTGCAAGAAATTAAAGATCCTATAGGAATAACACAACAGTTAATTGGAGTTACTTTTGATTGGGTGGAAACGAATAAACCATCAATAGGATTAATTGCACAAGAAGTTGAAAAAATCATACCAGAAGTGATTGAAACAGATGTAAATGGATTTAAGACTGTAAATTATGATGCTATTGTACCAATTTTGATTGAATCTATAAAAAATCATGAGAAAAGAATTAAGTTATTAGAAACAAAAAATAGTTAATTATGGAAGATAATCTCTTTTTAAACTATAAAGAATCTTTAGAAAAAGAACCAGATGGTGATGTTAAAAAAAGATATGTTGTTGGTTGTTATAATGCCGATGATTGGAAATATATTCATGAGCATCTTTTAGAAGATGGAACACTTGATGATAATATCCCAACAGATTCTTGCGAATGTGTGGATGAGAAAAAACACAGTGCAACAAGGGGTGTTTATTTATTAACAGAATATGAATCTTCTTTACTAAAAAATGATCCTAGGGTATCTTATGTTCACATAGATGTATCTTATTATAAAGGAACTTATTTGCCGGATCCAAAATCATTAATGGAAAATGATCGTTATACAAATTTGGTAAAAAATTATAGAGGATCTTCAACATGGCAAAATGATCTGTTAAGAGAACTAACACCAGGTTCTTCAGATAATCATAGGACTGGATATCAACTTTATAGAACCTCTCAAAAAATTGATCCTTGGAAAACAGTTTCTAAATCTACTACCAGTAGTAATACGAGAGACGTAAATACATTTATTTCTAGTAAGTTAACTTATAATAATGGGACTGGAATTGATGTAGATCTTATAGTTGGAGACACTAGATGTTGGTTTGGACATATTGAATTCCAGAATAATTATGGAGGACCAACTGATTATATTGGAGGTAATGTTTTAAAGCAAGGATTTTCAAGTTCTTCTACATCAGGAAGTTGCGATTTATTAGATTTAATTTTAGACGCACCATACTATCTCGATCCAACTTATTTTGAATCTGCTCCAAATAATTTATTAACGACAAGATGGGATGGGACAAAAGTTCCAACTGAGCAAGCTGCTAAAGATTGGTGGAGAAGTGCATCATATCGCTCATCATTAAATGTTTTAGGAGGTTCTACTGTTAATATTATTGGATCTTATACTCGATCAAATTGTAATGGAAGTCATACTTCAAATCCAGCAACTGATATTAATGGAGAATATCATGGAACGGCATGTGCTTCTCAAGCATACGGTAGAACACATGGATGGGCGTTTAACGCAAATAAGTGGTATGTAAATGTTTATGGTGAAGATGGATGCGGAGTAGAAGAATATTTTGATCTTATGAAATTATTTCATCAATATAAACCCAATAGACAATCTGACAACACTAAGAATCCAACAATAAGTAGTAATAGTTGGGGTTTTAGACAATCGATACCTTCTAATGGATACTATTATTATCGCCAAGGAACTAGTGGATCTGGAGGAGTTCAATTTACAAATTTAAATCCTATTGGTGGAGGATCACCAAGATTTTTAACTAATTTTGAACAAAGTGCTATACGAGTTGAATTTACGAATAGTTCTGTTTTAACCGCTGGTGATGAACTCATAGACTCTGGAGTTATTTTTGTATGCTCTGCAGGAAATAGTAATCAAAAATTAGTCGATCAAAATAGTTTAGATTTTAATAATTATTGGTCTACTTCTAATAATACACCACTATCTTCGGCAACAAATTCCGTTTATGGGTATCCTGCATTAAATACTATTAATAGACAAGGATTTCCTGGTCAAATAGGTAAAAAATTAAATCCAGATAATAGTTTAAAATATAGAACAATTCCTATCGGAGCTTTAGATTCTGGATATACTAGTTCTAATTTAGAAAGAAAAGTATCGTATAGTAATAGTGGTAATATTGTTTCGGTATATTGTCCAGGAGAAAATACAATTTCATCTTCATCTATTGATGGAAACATTTATCAATTATATGCAATTTTAAATAATACGTATCAAATAAATAATCAATCTTCTTTACAATCTTGGGAATACAATTTTGGGGGAACAAGTTCTTCTTGCCCTGTTGCAGCAGGATTATTTGCAACTGTTCTGGAAAACAATAGAAATTGGTCTTACGCAAACATTCTTTCTTGGATTGAAAATAAAGTTGGGTATTTAGAAGGAACAGACTTTTCTTATGGATTTGAGGCAGATTCTGTTGATAGTAGTTACTGGGATAATCACTACAGCATTCAAAATGGAACTGCAAGAGTCTTATGGGATTCTCCAGCAATATCAGATACTGGTTTACTTACTAATCAGTTTTTATCTCCAGAAGGAGATCTTACAAAACATTTTCTTACTGAATCGTGGATTTTAGATCAATATGTAGGTGATAGGATGTATGTTTGGGGAAAAAATGATCTTTATCAATTAGGTAAGAATAACACAAGTACATATATTTCGCCATCTGAAACTTATATAACAACATCTAACTGGAAGCAAGTTGTCTGCGGGGGATATCATAACCTCGCACTAACAACAGATAATTTTTTATGGGGATGGGGAAATAATTCTTTTGGACAACTTGGAACTGGCAATTTTACAGAACTAAGGTATCCAACTATTCTTTTTTATGACAATTTTTGGAAGAAAATATCATGTGGATTACTTCATTCTGCCGCAATAAAGAGTAACGGTACATTATGGTGTTGGGGAAGAAATGAGTCTGGACAATTAGGATTGGGAAATTTTACTACAACAAATTCACCGACTATAATTAATTATGATATTAATTGGAGATATGTTGCATGTGGAGGGTCACACACCCTTGCTATTAAAAATGATGGAACTTTATGGGCATGTGGAAAAAATTCTTATGGTCAGCTTGGTTTAGGTGATAATACAAATAGATCTTCCTTTACTCAGGTTGGTTCTGATACTGATTGGATTTTAGTTTCTGCCGGAAGAGATCATAGCTTAGGATTAAAAAATGATGGATCATTATGGTCTTGGGGTATGAATGAAGATACTTCCAACCCACCAGTATTTGGATTATTGGGTTTAGGAGATTTAAATAGTAATTATATAACTACACCACAACGGATTGGGAATGACTATAATTGGAAATATATTGACTGTGGTGGTTATCACAGTGCAGCAATTAAGATTAATGGTAGTTTATGGATGTGGGGAAGAAATGATTTTGGGCAACTTGGACTAGGAGATTATAGTGTTAGAGATGTTCCAAATGAAGTTGTAGAAAATTCTGGTTCCCCAAGTTATGAATATGCAAATTTTGGATGGAAACAAGTTTCATGTGGTGATATTCATACTATAGGTTTACGAAAAAATGCTACTTTGTGGCAGTGGGGATATAATTGGGGATTAGATTCTACGTCCAACATCCCCTCTGCAGAAAGTTCTAGTATATATAAATTAAGTTGGAAGCAAGTTTGTGCTGCATACAGTCACAGTTCTGGAGTTACTTCTGGCTCAAATCCTGCATATCTATTTGCTTAAGTATGTTTGCTCTTATAAACGATAACGAATTAATATTAGGTCCCATTCAGTTTAATCATAGATTGATTAATTCTGCATTAGAAGAAGATTTGGAAGTAGATTATAGAGTTTCATCTTCAGATTACTCAAATGTTCCTATAATATTTGATGAAAAAATTAAAATATTAAAAGTAATAGATAGCAAACCAGATTATAATTCAAGGTATGAAAGTTTAACTTTACATAAGTATGAAGTTTTAGATAATGAAGTTATTTTTTATTATGAAAAAAATCAAATAGATTTAAATATTATAAAAAACGAATATAAAAATATTATTTCTAATGATCGATGGAAAAAAGAGAACTATGGACATATAATTTTTACATTAAATGATGATGAAATTAAAATATCAACAAGTAGAGAAAATAGAATTTCACTATTAAACAAATTAGCAACAGGATCTAATTCTTATAAATTTAAATTCAATAGTGGTTGGTTTGACATAACTGGTGAAAATTTAAGACAAATTTTAACTAAAATTGATGAAAAAGTGCAGAAAGACTTTGATTGGGAATTTGAAAAAATAGAAGAAATAAATTCATGCACATCAATAGACGAACTTAATCAAATTGAGTATTTTAATGATGAAGCAAAAATACTTAATAATACAGCATCTTTTCTATAAAAATGCCCCTTCCAAATATCACAACCAATTTTAAATTTAGAGATGGGTCAGATATTGGTGAAATACTAGTTACAAAAGATTATTTTTTATCAATATATCCACAGTTAATGCCAAACTTTTTGGCATCAAATCTTATTGTAATGGGATACACTCCCCCACTTGCTGATAGTAACTTATCTGCCGTGATTTATTCCTCAGAATTGAATTGGAGACATATAAGTGGTGCAATTTGGCCTGGTTTTAGACATGTTGCTGCTATTAAAACTGATGGAACATTATGGACTGGTGGTTCTAATTCATATGGAGAATTGGGTAGGAGTGGATCATCTTCATTTACTAAAGTCGGAACGGATACTGATTGGAGATATGTTACCTGCGGTTCTAACACAACTGCTGCTATTAAAAATGATGGAACATTGTGGGTTACTGGTAGAAATATTGAACGTCAACTAGGATTGGGTGATGCTAATAATAGAAGTACGTTTACTAAAGTTTCTTTAGGTGATGTAAGAAAAGTTTCCGCAGGTGCACATTCTATGATTGCTATCTCAGGCAGTCGTTTATATTCGTGGGGAAGAAATTATAATGGTATTTTAGGTATATCTGATAGTTTTAGTAGTACAATAGAAAGCTATCCAAAAGATATTAACTTTTCAGGGCAAATTAAAGATATTAGTATGAATAATCAAGTTGCATATTTAATAACTTATGATGGAGGTATGTATAGATGGGGAGATTTAAGTCCATATGGAGGATCTAGTTTTACAAGTTTTCCAAGATATGTCTCCAACGGACCATGGAAAAGTGTTTCTGCTGGAATAGAACATACTGGAGCAATTAAAACTGATGGAACTCTATGGATGGCGGGAGACAATTCTTACGGTAGTCTTGGCAACGGAACTACAACTGATAGTGATACCTTCATACAAGTGCCAGGCATTTGGAAACAAGTTTCATGTGGAAATTTTATGACAGGTGCAATAAGAACCGATGGATCATTATGGACGTGGGGAAATAATTTAGATGGTCAATTAGGACAAGGTTTAAGTTCGGGACGTTCATCTATCCCGGCTCAAACTACACAAACAGGATACGATTGGAGAAATATTGCTTGTGGTGCATTTGGAATATATGGTATTAAATCTTACGAATTTTAAATAAATTAAAAAAATGCCAACATTTTATTCATTTAATACTAATCCTTCTGGGTATACGTCTTCTATTTCATTTGATGAAACTTTTATTCCTGCAGATTTTTTTAATCAGGGAGATTTGTGGTCATGGGGATTCAATTCTTACGGTGAATTGGGAGTTGGAGATAATTTAGATAAAGATCCGCAAAGTATAGTATATTATGGTTTTTATGATTGGAAAAAAGTTTCTGCCGGAATTAATTTTGCTGCAGGATTAAAATATGATGGAACATTATGGATATGGGGTAACAACACTGATGGGCAACTTGGAAACGATTTAGATGGAATAGATAATTCCTCAAACACTCCTATTATGTCGTTATATTTTGCACTGAATTGTGTTGATGTTTCTTGTGGGTATCGTCATATGGCAGCGATTAAAAATGATGGATCATTATGGGTATGGGGAAATGGGGAGTATGGACAATTAGGAAAGGGAAACGACATTAGCATAAGCAAAGTTCCAGTACAAAGATCTGGTATCTATAAAAAAGTGTTTTGTGGGAGAGACTATACTTATGTTTTAAATTATCAGAATAGAGGGTATGTTATGGGACGTAATGATTATGGACAACTTGGCATGGGAAATAATTCAAATGTAAATACCCTAACTTTTCAAGGTTCTACGTTTAAAAATGTTTCTGCCGGAGAATTTCATACTGTAGGTATTACTAATCAGGGTAAGTTATATGCAACTGGGAAAAATGATTGGGGTCAGTTGGGTAGAGGAAACCAAACTAATTCATATTCATTTGTAATAATTGATTCCAATTCTAATTGGAAACAGGTGTCGTGTAATGGAAATCATACTGTTGGAATCAAAACAGATGGTACATTATGGGCATGGGGAGAAAATACTTATTGTCAATTAGGAGTTTCATCTGTTGGAATTGCTTCAACTAATCGTCCTATGCAAATAGGGTCTGATATAAATTGGAAAAGTATTAGTTGTGGAAGATATAATACAACTGCAATAAAAACTGATGGATCTATGTGGGCTTGGGGCGCTTATATAACACCAAGTATTGATATAACAGATAATCCAACTCAAATTGGATCTGATTTAAATTGGAAAATTTCTTCTGCTGGAGAATATAGTTTTTATGCAATAAGGTATCAAGATGTTTATCTCTAATTTTTCTACATAGTATATTAGGTATTATTAAACATGGCAGAACAAGATTTTCACATTAATAGAATCGCTACTTCTTTATCTCAAGAACTATCCGAATTAGAGGATTTAGTTGATGTAACACAAGAAGAAATTTCTGGTCTGCAAGGTGAATTTTATGAAGATATAATATCTCAAAATCCTGATGGATCTTGGTCAAAACAAAGATTTTATATTGAAAGAGATACTACAACCGTAGAAGAAAAAATTGAAAATGACGCTAAAGATAAAGCAGAATTAATCGTAAACTATAAAGAAGTTATTATACCATATGATAAAAAAATATTTGAATATAATAAAAGTATTAATGATAAAAAAAGTGAAATTGTAACATTATTTAATTCTGCAGTTACTTCTGGATGCACTCTTAAAAATTTCGAACAAAACTCAGATACTTTACTCATCAATTGTGTTGCTTGTGGAATAGGATCTACCGTATATGGAGATGATGTTTATGTAAATAGACATCCAAACATAGAAGAATTGAATTTTAGTGATGAAGACTTATATAAAACTACTTCATTTTTAATGGGTGATGATGTATATGGATTGGGATTTGAAAATATTGCTCGTATAAATGTGGGTTCTACTTTAGGCAATTTTATATCAATAACCGATACCTCAACTTTTTGTGTTGAGTGTGCAAATTCTATTAAACAATTGGCAACAGATATTGAGAATTTAAGAAAAGAAAGAGACTCTGCAATTTCTGCTGTCAATATTTTAAAAACCAATAAAGAAGAGAATGAATTTTCTTTATGGGCTCTTACTAATTTCAGATCTGATATATTAGCAAAGAATTTAATTAAAACTCAAATTAGTAATATTCAAAATATAATTGAAGATATTGTATTAGATGAATTATTTGTTTATATTGATGCTGCAAGAGTGTATAGTATTAAAACTAAAACTAATACATTAACTGGTGTTAATATAATTACAGAAATAGATAATCTTGGCAGTGATGGATCGTTAATTACTTTAAAGAATAAAGATTTTTATCCTTCTTATGATACATTAGATGGACCTTCTATTTGGTTTAATGAATATGGAATTACGGGAAAATATTTTGATTTTCCAAAATCATATGTTCTTAATGTTGGTGAAGCAATTGATGAATGTGGGCAGACTGATTTATTTGGAGACACCTCATATAGTATGGAGGCATGGATAAAAATAAATGAAACATCATATTTATCCTCTAATATTTTAACTGGTGGTGCGAGTATTGTTGGAGTAGCATCTACTGCTGGTATTGGATTGCAAATTTATGAACCAGAGGCAGATAAAGCAGTAATTAACTTTGGGTCTAGAGGATCTGGAAGTTTAGATACAGAAACAGAAATACAAGTTGATACTTGGTATCATGTTGTTGGTGTTAGAGAAAAAGATAAAGGGTCAAAAATATATTTAAACGGCGTTGTTGATGCGTCTACAAATACTGTTGGTATTGGAACTTCTTCATTATACATTACCAGTCCACAAAGCGGAAGTGTCATGAGAGTAGGTTTCTGTCTTGATGATTACATCAATCAGTATTTCCCTGGGAAAATATCAGTTATTAGATTGTACTCCAAAGCACTGAGTGAGGCGGAAGTTCTTAAAAACTTTAATGCATCAAAAGAGAGGTATGGATACAGTTGATCAACTGGCACAACCCTCTTGACACCGCACCAAACTTGCCTTATACTAACAGGGTAATCAAATCAAATTGCTAATGCCTTCCAACACCGAAGAGTATCTTACACGTTGTGTTGTTGATACTCTTGCTCGAAAATTTTACCTATATTCTAGTGAAGGTGGTGAAAAAGTAGTTGAGTGTGAAACTATTGACCAATTTATGAATGTATTGGACGTAGTGCGTACACAACTGGATGAAGAAACTCTTGTATATTCTAACCCACTTTAACTCATGAAAACTATTAGCGCAGAAGAACTCCAAAAAGATTTTGATAATGTGCTTGCTCAGGTTGAACAAGGACATCAATTTATCATAGAAACTGAAAAGGTAGATGTTCTTTTAATGCCATATAAAATTTATGATTATAATGAAGCGAATGATGATCTAACCAAAATACACACAGAACACAACGAAGGTTCTTAACAGAAAATCCAGATCTATGATCTGGTTAATTGCTGGTTTAGCTATCTGGTGAAAGCACCCGACTCATAATCGGATACAGGCGAGTTCGATCCTCGCAACCAGCATAAAATAAATACCTGATATGGGATTTTCCTATGTCATATAAAATTACTCATGGATACTGTTGGTATAATGATGGTAGTATGATTGTAAAGATGTATTTCATCAATCATATCCCATTTACCTTTGATGAACTTCCAGATGGGCATTTGTACGATTTAGATCTGTGTAGAGAAGCAGATAAAAATCGTACATTTGAACCAGATGATTTATATAAAAATTCATTTTACTTGATAGATGAACAAGCACATCCTTGTCTTTTTCCAGTTGAGTTAGAAAATCCTGAAGATATGCCAGATGATGATTATTATATCTTTGATGAGGAGGATTTACTGAACTAAATAAAACATAGAAATATATTGGTTCATATAATCCGATGCCTCTTAATAAGCTAGAGAATTTTATCAAGAACTATGAGGGTAGAATTCTATATGTAAACTCGAACGATTTAGACGCAACAGATAGTGTTACTAACCAGGGTAATTCCTTAGCTAAACCGTTCAAAACAATTCAAAGAGCAGTTTTAGAATCGGCAAGATTTTCGTTTATACCTGGCGAAAATAATGATCGGAATGATAGAACTACCATTCTGGTTTTTCCTGGTGATCACGTAATTGATAACCGCCCAGGTTGGGGAATTCGTAAAGCGGGAGTTTCTTTAGCAGAAGCAATTTCTCCCTCAGGAGTTGTAAGAACACCAGCATCTGATGTTTTTGATCTAAGTTTAGAATCTAATTTTGATTTAACTCAAGAAGATAATATACTTTATAAATTTAATAGTATTAATGGTGGAGTTATTCTACCAAGAGGAACTTCAATTATTGGATTAGATTTAAGAAAAACTAAAATACGTCCAAAATATATTCCAAACCCAACTGATCCAGATGTACCAAATTCAGCTATTTTCAGAGTAACTGGTAATTGTTTCTTCTGGAATTTTACTTTTTTTGATGCTAATCCTGCAGAAACTGTTTACACTGATCATCAAATATTTGATGGTAATTCAGGAAATCAATCAATACCAACATTTTCACACCACAAATTAACTTGTTTTGAATATGCAGATGGTGTAAATATTCCACCTGGATATGATCTTACGGATTTAGACATATTCTATGCCAAACTGTCAAATGCTTTTAATGAAGCATCTGGAAGAGAAGTTCCTTCGGCACAAAAATTTCCACTGTTACCTGAAGGGTTTGCAAAAGAAAGAAGTGAGTGGGAAATTGTCGGTGCATTTGGAACTGATCCTGTTCAAATTACTGACATCTATTCTGGAGATAGAGCAACTCCAAATGCAATAGTTAATGTTACAACTTCAACTCCACACGGTCTTACTGTAGATACTCCAATTAAAATTAGGGGAGTTAATGTATTTGATTATAATATTTCAACTGTAGTACAATCTGTTCCAACTCCTACAACATTTACTTACTTATTACAATCTGTTAGAAATGATCTTCCAGCAGATCCTGGTGGTGCAGCAAATGTTGTTATTGACACAGATACTGTTAGAGGTGCTTCTCCATACATCTTTAACTGTTCGTTGCGTTCTGTTTATGGATTGAATGGAATGCACACAGATGGCAGCAAGGCATCTGGTTTCCGTTCAATGGTTGTAGCGCAGTTCACTGCGATCTCACTCCAAAAAGATGATCGCGCATTTGTAAAATACGATCCATTCAGTAAAACTTATCTAGGAATACCTATTACTAGATCTACTGGAAGTAAATTATCTTCAGAGTCTGCTTCTACAAATAGTGATACTGTTTATCACTTAGATGCAGATGCGGTGTATAGAACTGGATGGGAAACATCTCATATTAAGTGCTCTAACGATGCAATTATTCAAGTTGTTTCGGTTTTCGCAATTGGATTTAACAGTCACTTCGTAGCTTTGAGTGGTGGTGACCAGTCTATTACCAACTCGAACTCAAACTTTGGACAATTTTCATTATTAGCGGATGGATTTAAGAAAGAAGCATTTACAAAAGATAATTATGGATACATTACTTCCATTATAACACCAAAGGCAGTTACTGCATCTGAGCAGACAACTGATTGGATGACACTTGATATTGAACTAACTTCTAATATAGGAATATCAAGTCATCTTTATCTTTTTGGATTCAAAACTTTAGACAACCTTCCACCATCTGTTGTTTCTGGCGCGAAGATTGGAGCAAGAAAAAATGAACAACTTTATCTTACTCTCCCAGGTGTAGCACAAACTGTTACTAGTGGGACAATTTTAATGACCGATAATACAATTGGTCCACTAAATCCAGGTTTAGTCGGTGCAGGACTTCCTTCACCTTGGATTGATGGATCCAATAGTTACCAAAAAGAATACAGTATAGCAACTTATGCAGTTGCTCCAAATTATAATACATTATATACTTCAACAATTCATAAAATACAAACTGGGGAAAAGATAATTTTTATTAGTGATACTGGCGAACTTCCTGATAATATTGAATCTGGTACGGTATATTATGCAATAAGAGGTTCTGGATTCCAAACTACAGAATTAAAAGTTGCTACTTCATTAACGAATGCGATTAATGGAGTTTCAATTAATGTTAGTGGTGGAGCAAATCTTAAAGTTATTAGTAGAGTAATTGACAAAGAAAGTGGAGATCTTGGATCTCCTATTCAGTATGATCCCATTAATTCAAATTGGTTTATTCACGTAGATCCTGCAAATACAATTTATCCTAATCTCGTAATCTTAGGAACAGAAGGGTTTGACAACGAACCAAGAACAGAAGCAACATATGTTTCTAGAATACCTGATAGTAGAAGTCTTGATGAAAGACTTTACAAAGTAAGAATAGTTATTCCAAAAGAAGCGCCAAATGCCAAGGCTCCTTCTGAAGGATTTGTAATCCAAGAGACAAATAAAACAGGAGCACTTGAGACTTCAGAATTTACTTTAACTAATATTGGATTAAATAATTTTGACTATAAGAGAAATTATAAATTTATTGCAGAATGTTCTGAAGCGAATGATATTGTTTCAGTAAGAACTGAAAAACCACATAAGTTGAATGTTGGTGATAGAGTATTCATTAAGAATGTCAAATCTAGCACTAATACCGAAGGTTATGATAATAAAGGATATAATGGAGATTTTATTGTTGCTTCTGTAGTTGATCATAAGAACTTTACTTACTCAACTACAGATATTTTTGGGATTGAGCATAATGTTGGTATATTTACTGATCCAACAGAAAAAACAAGAGATTGGCCAAGAATTGAAAGAAATGATCTTCAATCTAATCTCTATGTTTATCGTGTTGAGACTATTAGTCCTTATAAATTTAATGCTCAGGACGGAGTTTATCATGCTTACGTATTAAAAGCGGATCTTGCCACACAAAATCACTTTACAAACTATAAGTATAGCCAGAATGTTGTTGATTTATATCCACAGCAGGATAGAGATAATGTAGATGATAATCCTCCTGCAACATTTTCTTTTGCAAAATCATCTCCAATTGGTGATGTTGTAACTAATGATCTCAAAAAGAGTTTAACACGAGAAGCATTAGACACTTTGATCACAACTTTTGGGGAAGGAATGATTGTTTCTTCTGCAACTGACCCAGTTAATGGAATTTCTAACATAACCTTCACTAGAGAGCATGGTCTTGGTGGTATTGTTGGTTATTCTGCTCTAAGTTCTGGATCTGGTTTCACAAATGGAACTTATTATAATGTTAGATTGACGAACACTGATAATACTTGGAATGGTGCATCTGCCACAGTAATTGTTTCGGATGGCGCAATAACAAGTCTAGAAATCACGGATAGTGGTTGTGGATATATTAATGGTCAAACTTTAAGAGTAGAAGGGTTTAGTCCCTCTACAATAACAGTATCTTCTGCAACAATAACAACTGCAGTTAATAATACCATTCAATTTAGTGGTATTGGAACAGCATCTGATAATTTATTAAGAATTCAAAGTGTTCTTTCTCCAACTCAAATTGCGGTAGCTAAAACAAGTGGAGACCCAAAAATTCAATCGGGGCAATATGCTATACAAGTTGGCCCATCAACAATAACCTCTACTACACAATATTCTTCAGTAACTGGTATTACCACATTTACTTTTGATCTTGGTCATGGATTGATTGTTGGTAATAAATTTAAAGTTGTTGCTGATAGTTTTTCTGCTTCTAATAATCTTGGTGATTATATTGTTAGTGAAGTTGTTGGGGTGAATACATTTACAGCACTAACAAATAGAAGTCTTGATAATACAGTTAGAATACTTAAATATGGAATTAATTCTAATGATGTTATATCAAACGCAGCAAACGAAAATATAGGATCTAGAGGACATCATTTCTATGATAAAGAATATGCTATTCTTTCAGAAGATATAAGCGCAACAGAGTCATCGGGAACAGCAACCTTTGCAATTTCTATTCCAAATTCTGGAATTTCTACTACCAATAGATTTGATCTTGGTAGTTATATTATGATTGATAGTGAGATTATGAGAATTTCTAGTAGCACTTTATCTGGATCTGCTAATAACAAAATTACTGCTATTAGAGGATACTTTGGTACTACAAAAGATAATCATAGTGCCAAATCAATAATTAAAAAGATAAGACCCATTCCTATTGAACTTCGTAGACCGTCTATTCTAAGAGCATCTGGTCATACGTTCGAATATCTTGGATATGGTCCTGGTAACTATTCAACTGGTCTTCCACAAATTCAAGTTAAAACTCTTACTGATAGAGAAGATTATCTTGCACAATCTCAAGAAAGATCAGGAGGATCTGCTCTTTACACTGGAATGAATAGTGATGGTGATTTCTTTATTGGTAATACAAAATACTCAGCACAATCTGGAGAAGAAGAAAGTTTTGATATTCCTGTGGCAACAGTTACGGGACAAGATCCAACACGATTAAGTGCATTATTTGATGAAATTATTATTAGAGAGCGTATAGTTGTTGAAGGTGGTAAGTCTAAGCAAATTTTATCACAATTTGATGGTCCAGTCAACTTTAGTGAAAATGTAATCTTTAATAGTGAACAAATCAAGATTAATGCATTATTAGTAACTTCTGGTCTAGTTAAATTCAATAACCTTGAACAATCAACGGCAATTAATAATGGCGCACTTGTAGTTAGAGGTGGAGTTGGAATTCTTAAGAATTTAAATGTTGGTCAAGATTTTAGAGTATATGGAAATACTGTATTTGAAGGACCTGTTACATTTAACTCTGGTCTAATTCCAGAATCAATAGAAAGTGCTTATATTGGAATTTCAACTCTTCCTTGGGCATCTGCATGGGTTGCTGGTGTTGGAATTGCTACGGAAGGTGTTCCTGGAGGAACTGAAGATCAGGACAGATTGATTAGAGGATTAACTGGTAATCTTATTCTTAATTCTTCTTCGGGTATTACATCAATTACCGATAATTTAGAAGTAGGGGAAACTTTACTAGTTAAAAATGATGCTCGTATAGTAGGAAAACTCCAAGTTGATACTGGAATAATTCCAGATTCAAACGAAAGTGCTTATCTTGGAACTGCAACAACTTCATTTACTGAAGCCCATATTGCAGAAATAAATCTTGGAGTTGGTGGTACATCAAAAATTAATACAAGAAGTGGAAGGTTATACTTAGACTCTGCTGAAGGATACGTCGACATTAATGATAATTTAGAAATTTCTGGAACTTTAAAAGTTGTTGGTGGAACAGTATTTAATGCTGCAGCAGTCTTTGAGAATAATATTCTTCCTCACACAACAACAACCGCAAATAATTCTCAAATTGGTAGTTTAACTAACAAGTTTTCTGCGGCATATATTGATGAAATTCAAATAGGACATGCAGATAGCAATACTATTGATACGGCATCTGGTGAATTAACATTAGATGCTGCAAATGGTCAGACGACAATTAAGAGCAAATTGACGGTTGATCAAACTTCAATATTTACTGGAATCGTAACTGTAACCGATGGAATAGTTCCATCAATAACTAATGGATGTAGTATTGGTCTGGTAACAAGAAGATTTAGTGAGGCTCATATTGATAATATTAGGATAGGAGTTAGTGGAGATTCTGAAATTGACACTAGAGTTAATGCACTTATATTAGATTCTGCTTCTGGAACTGTAATAATCGATGATCACTTAGATGTTAATGAAACTTTAAATGTTGATGGTAGAACTTATTTAGTTGGTCTTGCCACAGTTGCAACTGGATTGGTTCCACATCAGGATGAGGGTGCTTACTTAGGAACATCAGATTTACCATTCATGGAAGCATGGATTGGTGAAATTGGAATTGCTACGGGAACCAATACTGATCAAAATGATAGAACTATTAAAACTGTTTCTGGAAGATTATACTTAGACTCTTTTGAAGGAACAGTAGAAGTTGATGATAACCTAGACATTAATAATTCATTAAATGTTGATGGAAATACTTATTTGACAGGAATTACATCGGTTGCAAGTGGAATATTTCCACATCAACAACTTGGATCTGCAATAGGAAATGAATCTAGGCGTTTTAGTGAAGCATGGATTGATCAAATTAAAATTGGTGTTGACGAATTTTATATTTCAACTAGAACTGGAAACTTGTATCTGGATTCTTATTCGAATTTCGTAATTACGGATGCAAATCACATTGTTAATAGCAATTTAAGGGTTGAAGGACAGACATATTTTGTTGGTGTTGCAACAGTTGCTGGAGGATTACTTCCTCTCCAAGATAGGGTAGGATTTTTAGGCACCGCAGATAAAAGATTTGGTGATGCTTGGATAGGTAAACTCAAACTTTCAACGGATGATTACAAGGATAATGGCATAACAACAACTGAAGGTGATTTATATTTAAATTCTTCAGACGGAAATGTTCAGATTGAAGATAATTTGATTGTTACCGAAACATTAACCGTTAATGAAACATCAGAGTTTAAAAAAGCAATTACAATAGATGATAATATTTCTCCTAACACTTTTAAGGGTGCTCGTATAGGAACAGAAAGTTTCCCATTCTCAGATGCACATGTTGGCAATATTCAAATTGCATATGGACTAAATGGAATTGCAAGTGATGATGATAATCTAATTTCAACTTCTTCTGGAGATTTAAAATTAAACTCTGCTTCCCAAAAAGTTTTAATAGTAAATGATCTTGAAGTAAGTAGAAATTTGAGAGTTGTTGGGTTTTCAACTTTTGTAAATCCAGTTTCTTTCCAAAATTCCATAAGTCCAGCATCTAATGAGGGTTCTTCATTAGGCACTTCAGAAAAAGGTTGGTCTGAAGCATATATTGACGAAATTTACATCAATAACAATACAATAACTACGACAGTTACTGGAACTGGTGATGGGCAAGATTTAGAATTATCTTCTTCCAGTGGATTGGTCGATGTTGAATTTGATATTAATGTAGGAAGATATTTTAACTCCGTTGGTTTATCAACCTTTAATGATAAATTGCATGTAGGAAATAATATTCACCCATTAGTAACAAAAGGTTCATCGTTGGGTGAAAGTAATAAAGTTTTTTCTGCGGCATATATTGATGATTTAATTTTTGATGGGAACACTATAACAACTGTTTCTGGAAAGAATTTAATTATTTCTCCAAATGGAGGAATACTTGATATTCAAGTTCCTATGCAATTAGGAATTACAACATTTACTGATAATGTCACTTTAAAAGGATTGGATAAAACTTTCATAGTAAGAAATAATACTGGAGTTGAGAAATTTAAAATAGAAAGTAATGAAGGAAATACAGTTACTCAAGGAACTTTAGAATGTAAAACAATAACTACTACTAGAAATTTAACAGTATCTGGACAGAATAGTTCTACAACACATGCACAAATTGGATCTGCCTCAGTAAAAACTCAATCAACTAGCACTACATCTGGATCATTAGTTGTTTATGGTGGAATTGGTGTAGAGAGTGGAAACGTAAATGTTTCTGGATATGTTAGTGTTGGATCATCGTTCGGGGTAACTGGAACTTCTCAGTTTACTGGTGCAGCAACATTTAGTGGATTAATTAATGCAAATGGTGGTGTTAAAGGAACTTGTAGTCTTGCAACCAAAGCAACGAATGTCGTTGGATCTACAAACTGCATTCCATTTAATACTGGAACTGATATCACAACAACAAGCTCAAATTTAACATTTATTAATGGAGTAAATCCAGAATTAAGAGTTGCTGGCGATATTGTTGCATTTTATGGTTCATCATCTGATGACACTTTGAAAGAAAATAAAACTAAATTGGATAATGCACTGGATAAAGTTTTATTATTAAGTGGATTTACTTATACTTGGAATGAAAAGGCAGTTTCTCTTGGATTTGATTCTTCTCAAACATGTGTTGGTGTTTCTGCTCAAGAGGTTCAAAAAGTTCTCCCAGAAGCAGTTATTGAAAGGGAATTGAATGGAGAAAATATTCTTCTTGTTAAATATGAAAAGATTGTTCCTTTACTCATAGAAGCTATTAAAGAACTTAATGATAAAGTTGACAGATTACAGTCTCTTTTGGATAAATAACTAAAAAAGTTTAGAAATGCCTAATTATAATAAGTCATTTAACTTTAGGAATGGTGTCCAGGTTGATGAGGATAACTTTTATATAAATGCAAATGGTTTAGTTGGTATTGGAACGACAATTCCGAGATATACTTTAGATTTATACGGTGATGCTTCAATCTCAGGTCTTGTAACAACACAAAATTTATCAGTTACTGGAGTAGGTTCATTTGAACAACTAAGTGTTGGTAATAGTATTACATTATATGCATCTTCCGGAATTGTAAGTGCTTATAAATTTTATGGTGATGGATCAACATTAAGTAATATTCCAACATCACAGTGGGTAGATGTTGACCCAAGTTCAGAGTATGTTAGCATATATTCAAGAGGAACGGTTGGTGTTGGAACCACAAATCCATCTTTACCTTATATCTTTACTGTTGGTCAAAATCCAGATACTGTAGATCCTAATATTATTCCTTCTGGTGGTATTGGAATTAATTCATATGGATCAATAAAAGCAACTGGAATTATAACTGCTGGGCAATTTTCTGGTCCTGGTAGTGGAATTGTTGAAATAAACGCTAATAATATTTCTTTTGGAACATTAAATAATGCCAGATTACCATCTCAAATAAATCTCCCCACAGGAATAGCAACAATAAGGGATATAGTTGTTTCTTCTGGAGCAACTATATCTGGAATTTCTACTTTTAATTCCCAAGGTTTAATAACAAAAAGTATAAGAGTAGAAAATTTAAACCTTTCTGGAGTTTCTACAGTATCGTCAATATTTGAAATTTCTACAGGAGGATCTTTAAAATTTAGTGATAATGGTGGAATTTTAATAGATTCTGATTATGGATCCGCAGGTCAATTTTTAACATCAAAAGGATCTGGGGCAAATGGTGGTGTTGCTTGGTCAAACAATATTAATATAACCGGAATAGCAACTGTTGGTACTTTAGCATCTCAAAACATTACAAATAGTGGAATTACAACAACTACCATTTTAAAAGTTACTAATGATGCAACTATTGATGTATTAAATGCGAGAAGAATAGTATCAACAAGTCCATTAGGAACTAATGATATTACAAGAATTAATTCTGGAATTATAACAACTACCGCATTAAAATCATCATATTCTGAAACAGGGATAACTACCTCAACTTTAATCAATACCACTAATTTAAATGTAAGTGGCGTTGGAACTATCACCACTTTCCACTCTGGAAATGTTAGATTAAATGTAGAGACAAATAATTTATCAACAGTTTCTGGAGATTTAAAATTAAGTGCTGCAACAGCAGTTGTAAATGTTGAAGATAATTTAAAAGTTGACGGATCATCTATTTTAACTGGAATTACAACTGTTAGTACTGGTTTACTTCCAAATGAAAATATTCAATCTTATATTGGATCATCATCTAAGAGGTTTAGTGAAGCTCATATTGATGACATTAGAATTGGATACAATTCTTCTAATGAAATTGATACTAGAAGTGGGAATTTAGTTTTAGATTCTGCTAGTGGAACAGTTAATGTCCAAGATAATCTTGACGTAGATGGAAGTCTTGTTGTTGATGGACCATCTGTTTTAACTGGGATTACAACTGTTGGTACTGGTTTACTTCCAAATCAAGATACCCAATCTTATATTGGATCATCATCCAAAAGATTTAGTGAGGCTCATATTGATAATATTAGAATATCTTACGCAACATCAAACGAAATTGATACCGTATCTGGAAACTTAGTTTTAGATTCTTCCTCAGGAACTGTACAAGTTGATGATAACTTAGACGTTAATAATTCATTAAATGTTGATGGTAATGTTACTATTAGTGGAATTACTACTGTTTCTGATACTATTGAACCAAATACTAATTCATCAGTTTCTCTGGGATCCGAAACAAAAAGATTTAATGATGCTCATATTGATAATATCAGAATAGCATTTACTACTCCAAATAAAATTGACACTAGAAGTGGAAATTTAGTTTTAGATTCTACTATTGGAACAGTAGAAGTCGATGATAACTTAGACGTTAATAATTCATTAAATGTTGATGGTGATGTTTATTTAACTGGTATTACCACGGTTGCAACATCTATTTTACCACATGAAGATAATTCAGTTTCTATTGGAAGCACTTCAAAAGCATTTAATGAAGCTCATATTGATAATTTACAAATCGGATTGCCAAGTGCGGCTGGAATTATTAGTACAAGATCTGGAAATCTAACTTTAGATTCTTTCACCAAAAAAGTTTTAGTATCTCAAGATTTTGGTGTGGGTGGGACTGTAGAAATTTCTGGAATTACAACAATTGTAAATGATTTAAGAATAGGATCAAATTTAATACCATATAATAATACAACTTCTTCTTTAGGATCAGAAACACTTCGTTTTTCCGAAGCTCATATTGATAATATTCGGTTTGCATTTGGAAATACTAACGTAATTGATACAAGAAGTGGAAATCTAGTTTTAGATTCTTCAACAGGAACTGTAGAAGTTGATGATAACTTAGATGTTAATAATTCACTGAATGTTGATGGTAATACTTATTTGGTTGGAATTACCACTGTTGAAACTAGTCTATTGCCAGATCAAAGTGGAAATGTTCCTTTAGGAAGTTCTTCACAAACCTTTAACGCTGCATATATTGATGATATTAGAATAGGTGTAAGCGGAAATAATGAAATTGATACCGTATCTGGAAACTTAGTTTTAGATTCTTCCTCAGGAACTGTACAAGTTGATGATAACTTAGACGTTAATAATTCATTAAATGTTGATGGTAATGTCACTATTAGTGGAATTACTACTGTTGCAAATACAATTACTCCAAATTCTAATGGAACTGCAGATTTAGGAACTTCTGACAATGCATTTGGCGCTGCTTATATTGCAAATCTCCAATTAGGAGTTAATTCAAATGAGATTACTACAAAATCTGGCAATTTGAATTTAAAATCATTTACAGATTTAATAAATTTAGAAAATGATGTGATTGTTGGTAATAATTTCAGAGTTGTTGGAGTATCTACTTTTTCACAAATTTTAAAAGCAGTTGATGGAATATTACCTGATACAGATTTAAGTTCTTTTATAGGATCAGCAACTACTGCATTTGCTAATGCTCATATTGGAAATATAAACATAGCAAGTAGTGAAAATAATACAATTTCTACAAAATCTGGAGATTTAAAATTAAATTCAAGTACAAATACGACAAGAGTTATTAATAAACTGATAGTTGATCAACTAACTGAATTAACTGGTATTGCTTCAGTTACTGCAGGTATAATTCCAACCTCCGATAAATCTGGATATCTTGGATCATCAGAATATGGTTTTGAAAATGCACATATTAATAATATTAGAATTGCTGTTGCATCAACATCAACAATAGACACTGTTTCTGGAGATCTAGTTTTACAATCAAATTCTAATTATGTTCAAGTTAATGACAATTTAGTTGTTGGTGGTGGATTAACAGTAACAAATAATATTTCAGCAGGACCTCTATTTGTTAATAGTTCTAATAATAGAATTGGAGTTGGTACTCTATCTCCAGAAACTGATCTTGATATTGTATCATCTGATGAAAATGTTTCCGTATTAATTAAAACTTCTAATGATGCAAATCACCCATCATTAACATTTAGTTCTGGTTCTAACAGTGCAAACATACAATTTAATGAATTACAAGATAGAACTTTAAGAATTCAAAACCAAACTACTGGTCCAATTGAATACAAACTACATTCTGGAAATTCTGGCGTTGGGACTGGAGACTATATTTGGAAGTATAAAGATGATGAATTGATGTCATTAACCTATCAAGGTAAATTGGGAATTGGTATAACTAATCCAACAGAAACATTTGAAGTTGTTGGAACTTCTACTATAACTGGGAATTCATTTGTTGGTGGTAATTTAGAAGTTTCTGGAAATCTTACCCTTGATGGTGATTTAATAAAAGATTTTACTGGAGTTAATTTTGATGTTGGTATTTTAACTGCAACGTCAATAGTTGCTATAAACAGCATAGCAACCCAAGGATCAATATATGCAAATACAACCGTATTTGCAAATGAAATTCAAAATCCATCTTTAGGACAAGAAATTTCATTTAGCAGTCCTATTGCATTTGATTATACATGTAAACATTATGCAGATATCACAAATAATGAATGATATGGATTTATTGTATATGATAATGGTTCTATTACCATTAGATCTGAGTCTGAAGGATCTGGAGTAGGAACAGCTTCTACAATAACATCAGAAACAATAAGAATTGATAATTTTATTGGTAAACGTGTCGATACTGATTTTATACTCGCAGATGATGCTCAAGTTGGTGTTTTAACAGTTACAACATTGGATGTTATTGGTATCAGTACTATTACATTTGACAACTTTGAGGCAAGTACTATAAGTGTATTATCAGGATTAGTATTCGTAGACGAATCTGAAGAAGATCTTTTTGTTGGTATTGGAACTACTGAAAAACTAACTGGAATTAGTTTCTTCAATAAAGAAGAGATGTTAACATTAGGAATATATGTTGGAATTTCTACAGTATCTAATATTTACGATCCTACTAAAGGATCATTTGATGATGATTATACAACGCAATCTGGTTTAGTTCTTAATGATAGAGACTTATATTTAGAAAATGGAACTTTAACTATATTCGGGGAATCTAGTATACTTATTGGAAATTCTACTTTATCTGGATCTATCTCAATTTCAGACCCATTTGGAAAATCACTTATTGGAATAGGAACAACAACCGCAAAATGTGCGGTTGACTTTAGTGGAGCTGGTAGAGGAGTAACTAGTACTCCTGATGGAAAAGTAGCATCGGAAATTAAATTTATGCTACCACCATCAATAACGGAAACAGAAAGAGTTGGTCTTACTACAGTTGAAGGTGCATTTATCTTCAATAAAACCACTAAAACACACCAAATGTATGATGGAACTGATTGGCATAATATGTACTAGGACTTGACATAATGCCTAAAACCCATTAGAATACCTTTGTTAGGTTTGAAGATGAGGTATGAGATTTAGCTTAGCTATGGGAAACCCTCCATATGGTGTTGGAGGTAATCTTGCCATAAAATTCCTGAATAAGACTGCAGAGATTACAGATGACATAAGGTTTGTGTTACCAACTTCGGTACGCAAACCTTCTTCTTTAAATAAGATTAAAGGACATCTTCACTGTGTGGTAGATGAAGATCTTGATGCATCTACATTTCCTGGTGGTATCAGTGCTGTTAAGCAATATTGGGAAGTTAAAAATACATCAAGATTTGCAATAGGAGTTGGTGAAATTCCTATGATGAGAGAACATCCTGACTTTGAGTTTCTTCCTTATGAAAGAAGAGATGAGGCAGATGTATTTGTTGGTGAATATGGTTGTGGACCCAGTGGTAGAGTTAAAACCGAGAACTTTACACATTATGCAAAGGGACATCATTTCCTAAAAGTAAAGGATCCGAGTGTCGTAAAAAATATGGTAGAGTTTGCTGATAAATTTAGAGAGGCAGCAACACAGTGTAATGGGCGATATCATTTTGGAAAGAATGATTTAATTTCAACTTATATCAAATGTTTAGATGAAAAAGAACAAGCATAATTTAGAAGTTGGATCAACGATTGAAAGATCCGATGAAAGAATTAAAGAAACACAAGAAGTCTTCACTCCACAAGAACTCGTAGAGAGTATGATTGATGAAATTCCCCTGGAATTACTTCAAGATCCTAGTAGTACATTTATTGACAACTCTGCAGGATCTGGAAATTTTCTAGTGGGATTGAAAAAACGTTTGTGTCAATATCATGATGAGAAGCACGTTTTAGATCACATGCTCTATGCCGTAGAAATGATGGGGGATAATCATAAGGAGCTTTGCGAACGTTTGGGAGTATCAACAGATCATCCCCATTATGTCTGTGCCGATGCTCTGGAGTATGACTATTCATTTGGTGAACTTATCGGTATTGAAAAGTTTTTCTAATGGGACAGGGGGTTGACAGGGTGGGTGATCTGCCCTATATTGATTGGGTGGTTGAGGCACACTGCCGAAACACAAAATGGACAAATTGCCGAATTTTTAAAATATGAGTAACAAATTTTCTGAAGTTCCCCAAATTACTATTCCTGATGAATACGTTGCTATCCCGAAGGACAGCTCTCTGTATGATCTGAAGGCACAGATTGAAACTTATGCACGACCCGA
>Ga0099848_1000198_pt1 | contig 26536 bp, 56 predicted proteins | sample CB_VirMetaG_3_FD_78179 | JGI IMG/M metagenome (GOLD analysis project Ga0099848, IMG submission 78179) | Freshwater to marine saline gradient viral communities from Chesapeake Bay - CB_1508_1S Viral MetaG | ecosystem: Environmental > Aquatic > Marine > Coastal | place: USA: Chesapeake Bay...
ATCGCGCCAGCCGGCGCACCCGAGCCGGATCCGGGGCGGATTGTAATAATTTGTGATCGTGGCGTGGGCGGCCATGCCACGCCTTGCGTGCGGCGGACGATATTTTCGTTTGGCGAGGGAAAAAGGTCCGCAAAACATGCATTGAGACGGCACCAAAAGCTGCATTGGGCATAACGGAAGCGTTATATATTGCATAACGGCAGCGTTATATCCTCTGCAACGCTCATAGATTAAGGTAAGTGTTATATATAATATATATTATCTATAAATAAACTTTACCTGTTGTTTCTTTGTCCACTTTCTTTGCGTACCTGCATCAGGCACAGGTACTCTGGACACAGTGTTAAGACCTGTTAAGCGGCCGGCCTATCCCCCAGCCCCCAATTCCCCCAAATCGGTCAAAATCAGCCCCTAGACGAAAAACCTTGGTTCCTAAAGGTCCCGGTGTATCCAATTACGATGTCAAAAGATACGAATTCGTATCGCTGATGTTTTGATCAGAATCGTTACCAATTAGCAAGTAGACGCTAGAAGCGGCTAGAAGGCCCCTGAAACACCCCCAATAGTATCGATACAGCCAAAGGCCCCCAGAAGCACCTTAGAAGCGCTCCTAGAGGCCTCTGAGCGAGTTATAGCTCAGCAGTCAATAGCACCGAATACGTTTTCCTCGATTTTCCCATCGCCAACGAGTGTGTCAGGTTCAAATCCCGAACAACACAACCCGTCTCTGATTCCCACTCCTGAATCAATTGCAAGATCCGGCTTTCCAGGATCGTCTTGGTGCGTTGTGCTCCTAGCACTTGCACTTGACCGGCTTTGGTCTCGTCCATGGGGTGTTGGTGGTTGTGAGCCATTATTTATAAATAATATAATACTCTAGCATTCTAACTAATCCATAAACCAAACAGCCTTCCGTTCGTATTCTCTCCTCACTACTCACTACGTTCGTTGTTCGTCGTTCATACTCACTCCGGGTTTTTAAGTAACTACGTTTCACTACGTTACTTAAAAACACCGGCTAGGTGTAATAGGTGGTATTGATTGTTTAGTATGATTCTAGATAAGATATTATTTATATATAATATATACTACTAGTAACTCTAATCTAGAAACAATACTTACTCTATTTTTCTTTGTCAACTTTCTTTTTGTTGACAATCAATCAACTGGTACAATCGACTCGGAATTTTCCAGAAATTTTTCCCTGTTGGAATTTCTGGAAATGTCCCTACATTTCACTCATGGCTAAACATATCTCGAAGAACTCTTTGGTGTCCATCAATGATTGCTGTTCAGCATATTCTTTGATTAAACGAGCAAATTGATAACCGACCCTGGCTATCTCATTGTCTGTGTCTTCAACGGTGGCATCGATGAAATTCAGGATGTCTTCCCTGAGTTCCAGGATCGGGTCGTGCATGGCTAAAGCAAGTGGGCACACCACCCTAGCTCGGACATATGAAACCGCCAACGACCTGAGCCGAATCTGCTGGTTTTCTGCTGATTTGAACCTTCCCTTTGTTTGTTACATTTCTTAATGATAGCTCTGTTCTGCCAGTCGCTGCATATCGATCATTCCCTGAGCATAAGCCCATTGCGCTGCACAGTGGGCAACATAATTCACCAAGGTGCAATCAGTCGTTTGATGTCTGGGCAGCTTCGAATAAGCGTCTTCCCATTCTTGAATCTTGTCTTTTGGGATGACAATCATCAGTCTTCTAGATTGGAGCTTCCCCGGAACCAAGACTGACGGTTACTAAACCATTCGGCCAAGGTTGTGGGGTCCTGTGGTCCCACCAGATGGTTACTGGGATCAGGGTCTCCGATGTCCAGATCTGCCATAAAGGCATCTAAACCGTCTTTTGGGATGTCAGCATTTATAGCAGCCCTACGTGCTTTACGCAAGGCCGTGCCAACAGTTGGATTACAATCTGCTAATTTCTGTATCCAGGTCATATCGGTGAATTCAACTGGTGCTCCACTTGCGATGCGTTCACAAATGAACTCCATCTTGAGACGCATTGCAGTTGATAGCATGATTATCAATTCACGCGTTACAGTTTCCCAATAGAGCTATTCGGGAGCGTCTTGTTCCTTTATGCCTGCTAATTTCTTCAAGGCTTTCTCGTATTTCTTGATTGCTTTCTGAGCAATTTCACGAGTTGTTGCATTATACGCGGCTTGCCATGCTTCTTTTAATTTATTACGCTGTTTTTCGGGGTTCATCTGACATGCGCTGCGTTTAAGGTGCCAATAAAAAAGCGCCCCTTTTGCTGGAGGCGCTTCATTTGAGCTTTAGTTGCCTTTTTCAATTGCCTCAGGCGTGCTGAGGCTTGGCGGCTTTTAGCGTTCCTGTTGGGCGGCTTTGAGGGCCTTTCCCATCGCTTCAATAGCGGCATGGCGGCGCTCCTGTTCGTGTGTCCAGCGTGCCAGGGGATACTCCTGAATGCGCTGTTGTTTCTTCAGTTGGCGTTGGATAAGAACCAGTTCGGTCATGACCTTGTGCGACTAAAGGATTGTATCAGATTATACGGGGCTCAGTAATGAGTCTCGCTGGTCTGACAGGGCCGATAGTCCTGACCGCGATACATCAGATGCCGAGAAGCATCATGGTGGATAAGGTTCCACCATTGGATGTATTCCTGCTTGGGGGTGTCAGTGTTGTACTTGACGCCTCTGTAAGTTGCGACAGACATGATGGTCTTCCTTAACGTGGGTTAAGGCGTTCCTTCAGTCGGCGTTTGCGTACTTGAATTTTCAATAAATGACAATTATCAAGAATCCTGATAAATGCCGTTTATTGAAAATCCGAGTATGAACGTTCCGTTCCGCGTCGGCTTACTTCCGTCCTTATACTAAGGATGAACGTAACCTATGCTACCCAGCAGGATGACGACAGCAGAAGTTCTGGAGTTTATACAGTTCGTCTCGGACTTGCTGTATATGCTGGTTGCATTTATGTGCGGGTTGATTATTGGTTATATTGTTGGCTTTAATAACAATGGCGGCCTGTGAGGACCGCCAAGGTTTACACATTTTTATTATGTGTCAAAATTTTCCAGAATTTTCAACCTAATCAAATATAGGCAAATTCGTATCGGTAATTTTCTACTTCGACATCTGCTGCCAGTAATGCTGCTGCGAATTCTGGGCGGATGACATTTTCCTCACATAACTGCGAATGCAGATCGCGCAAACATGAGAAGTTGAAGTAGTTGTGTTCGGCATATAAAGCGCCGTACATACCTTTGCGGGACCAATAGAAGCGATCAACCGTGTGGGGTGTACGCCGCACTAACAACAGTGCCGGTGCTTTAATTTTGTGTTCAGCAACATACCTGCGAGCAGCGGTGACTGAGATTGCGTCACCACATTCCAGGCTGAAACTGGGTACGTGCTTCATCAGTTCATGACCAAGCAAGCACCTATAGGATTTTCGCTTGCTAATAGCAGGCATTGGGCGGGGGCGTTGGAACAGAGGCAATCTAAGGCTTCTAAGCTTGGCTGCAAGGGGTTGTTGTGGAATCGAAACCCAAGTGCTCATCAGGGATTTCGTTCAAGATGGCATGAGGGCCAATGACGCAAGCAGCGGCCTTATTGTACGCTTTTGCAGCGGAGATTTCGTCGTCAAAGGCGCCCAGATAATAGCGACGGCCCTTGAAGCTGAATTGAGCCCTGTAAGGCTTAGTACCGCTGTTCTTTGCGACGCCGCGATACTTGCTGAAGGCATCGGACCGCGCTGGCCGCGTGACCAATTTGCGGTAGTATTCTTCTTCTGAGCCTTTGAAAAGGTAGTAGCCAGCCATGGGTCGGGGGAATCTGGTCGATTCTAAGGGGTGATTACTGCTTCGAGCCCTTGGGTGAGCAATCCAGGAAATATTCCCAATCGTTGGACGGAGTTGTGTAACGAATCACATCACATCCGTTGTACGAATCAACAATTTCAAATTTTTTAGTCGAGCTAGCCGGTCTGGTCAAATCAACAATGAAGGCAGTAGCAAGCGTCCCTGCTGCCAGGACCAGGATCCCCAGTACCATGCGATCTCGAAAGCGTTCAAAGGATTCGTCGGTCATCGGTTTCCCAGTGATTTGGATATAACAGCACGAGAAGCAGTAATGAAACCTGCTAAATTCAAGTAGCTGCTAGCAGCAACGCATTGTGCGTTCTGCATAAAGATACCTTCCAATTGCGAGTCAGACAAAGGGCTCAAGCGAGAGACTGCTAAGGCGGCATTTGCCTTTTTCAGCAGGTTTGTGGAATACTCGTCGTCGAAGCCGAATAATTCCATTTCCTCAACAAGTTCGGCGCATAATGCGCGAAAATCAGGGTAGGTCATGGTTGATTGTCCCGTTCGGGAATTTTAGCAGGTTCAGCCTTGGAATTCAACTAATTGGTCCCGATCGGGAACAAATGTTGACTAATCGAGGGGGATCGGCGTGAATGAAAGCTCAAACCACTGATTACTTTCATTGCAGTACAGAAGGCGTGGTGGTAATGATTCAAGCCAAAACAGTTGATTTTGGCAGTTCGTCTGAGTTTCCCAAGGTGGCGTGGGACCACGACGGAGCCTGAACACACCTCCATCAGACATGCTTGGGTGATTAAGCCCGATGCCTTTGGCACCGTTAAAGCCTGCTTCTTGTGGGTTCATTAGTGATGTTGATTAAGAGAGTTTGGATTGATTACTGAGCATTTCCCATGCCAGCTCCTCGCTTCGTCTGCGTTCGACTATGACACTGGCCGCGACTTCAGGCCATTCCTCCTTCGACCCTTGCCACCAATCTTTGAAATCTTTGGGCATGACCTTAGAGATCTCCTCGTCGTAGCGACGAAGCCTCGCAAGCTCGCTTTTAACGTGAGCTTGGTGATTCAAGAAATGTTGAAGATTTGCTGAGAGCTGTATGTTCATGGGGTCATTAGTGATGCTGACTACTTGTACTGGCTTTGAATCTGATCAGCCAACTTTTGCAGTTGTTTGCCATCGTTATCCAGTATTGTTGCTGCTGCACGCAGAGCAGAAACCAAACGATAATTTAATCCAACATGAGTGCCAGGACTCCAAAAGGCATCGCTGACAAGTTGGGCTTGGTAATTTGCTTGAGTCATGGTAACTAGTGTGTAGACCTCTAGTTTTAGTAACAGGCAAGAAACCTGGAAATACGCTCCACTTGATATTCGTACTCCTCCATTGCTTCAAAGGAGTCAATATTACGGGAAATAGCATAGGCATCTAAATCGGAGCGAAGTTTATCAGTGTCACTCCAAAGACGATCCAACACAAATTGCTTAACGAAACGTTTATTGTCGGCATTCATGCTAAGTAGTGTCCAGACGAACTAGAAGGATTGGGCGTTGATCGCATTGGCAATCCGATTTGCAAGCCAGAAACTCCGTTTACTTTCGTAATGACAGTCACAGGGATAACAATCTTCAAAAGCTTCCTCTCTTGTCTTGTAGCAAGAATCCTGCAACTCGCGGTCGGATAGATCATAGTCAGGATCGTCGATCCAGACCTTAAGTTCGGACTTGCGTCCGCCTTCATCGGTCAGCTCAACAATAGTCCCGTAGTATTTACCCTTAAGAGGCAGGACTTTGGCGGAATAAGAGAAATCTGTCATCGGCTTTAATAGCGCTGACTAAGAGGGCAGAGATTCAAGGGCACGACGGATGGCGGGCGCATCAAAGCCGAGACCATGAGCATTCGCGTCTCCCTTTAATAGATCAAGCTCAGCAAGCGCCTGCTCCTTTAAGGACAGCGGCTTGGGGCGCATCACTTGCCTCAATGCGTCACCAGAGGGCGAAACAGTAAGGTTGCGAGTGTACAACGCATTTGTGTCCAGCCACTTTGCGTCTTGTTCTAACTGCTGATCAGCACCAGCTTGGAACGCTTCATATAACACCACGTCGACGTTTTCCCCTTCGTCGATAATCAGCTCTTCCCATTTTCTGAGAAGGTGATCTGGTGGGTAGATGTTGTTAGTCATTTGAAAGATAATGTGTAGAACTAACTATTGGCAAGATCTTTCATGCCATTATCGTTGTTACCATAAAGGTCTTTGAGTGCAATCAAAGCATTGGTTTCATTAACGCTATCTTTAAAACATCTCCATCCTTCTTCTAGTTGCCTGTCTGCCCATCCCCACACACCGTGCTCCATGCCATCGATCCGGGCGGCGTCAATCTCTTGTCTGATCAGATGACGCAAAAGATCTATCTGTTCTTCAGTCATTGGATGCCTCTAGTTGTTCAATGCGCTGGTCCAGTTGCCACAGCAAAATCATGAGTGATTCCGTATCAATCTGAGAAGCGTGACTTCCTTGCCAATATGTAAACTGTGCAACAAATTCATAGTAATCATCTGGAAGATCATCCTCGTCTGTGATACGAGCTAAAAGAAAAGACATTTGTTTGCTTGGTTATTTTTCGATGCCTAACGTAGGGACAGGGAGACCACCTTCTGTTGGGACATAGATGGTTCGATTGCCTTTCTCGCTACCCTCCTGCAATCCTGTGATGTATAAATACTGAAGATACCTGGGATTGTCTTTCAGAGAATCTCCGATAATCTTATTGGCTTCGGCTACGCCTTTGGCTCGCTCCACTTCGGCTTCTGCTTCCAGAGATGCTGCATCTTTTTTAGCTTTCGCTTCAAGTACTTTTACTTGACGAGTGCTTTCTGCCTCCATAAGGGCGGCCTTGCCAGCTAATGTTCTGTTGTAAACTCCAAGCTGAGGCGCTCCCCATAGGATGAAAGCCAAGAGCCCCACGGTGGCGACGCCAGCTACGAGAATGTTTTTAGTGGTCATGATCAACGAGTCACAATGAAGGTTAAACAAATAATAATGGTGATAATCACCAAAGCTTCTGCGATTGTCATTTCAGATACAATGCATCAGTCGAAGTCTGGACCTACGACTTCTTCAAGGATGAATCTAAGTTCAAACCATTCAGGGTCTCCGTCAACAGAAGGGTGATAACGAGCCTCGAAGCCGCCAGAACCCGTAATCTTGGCGTTGATTGATCTGTATAACAGATCCCGCGCTGAGGCTTTCATTCTGGCAATTGTTGGCACCGATTTGCTAACCGATACGCCAGCAGGACCGCCAGATTCGACCCATTTCCAATCCAGCACCTGCATTGCTATGAAGACTTTATGGAAGTCGAATTCATCAATGATTTCATCGATTTGCTTGTATCGATCATCAGTCATGATCAGGCACCTCTTCTAATGCACGCCTAACAATATTCAATTCCTCAAGTTGCCACCATTCTTTGTTGCTTTGGATTTTATCCAGGATTTTGATGGCTTGCTTTTTCAGGGGCTCCAGCTTGGGCCTGCGGTTCTCACGCAGCTCAAAGATAATTCTTTCCGCTTGAGAGAAACCTGATTCTCGGATGAATTCACAACAATTTTCTAGCTCTTGATCTGCGCCCCATAGAGCAGCTTTGCGAGCAATGAACTGTTCGTAATCAGCATCCTCTCTTGCGTAGATAGGGGCCTGTTCGAACCAGTCCTCTACAAGATCTGGAGCGGGAACGATTGAGCGTTTTTGTTCGGACATTGTGTGTTTCAGGGGAGGATTTTACTGGCAATCCAGAGGAGTAACGCGAAACCAGTTATATATACAATAATAAAGAAAATAAAAAGATTTAGATCCATTCGAATAAGTAGAACTACTCACATACTAACGCTTTCTTTGCTTCTGCTCTGAAAAAGTCAGTAATTGCTGAAGTTCCAAACTCCACTTCGACTCTGTCGCCGATTGTGGTGATCAAATGTCCGTACATTGTGTGTACATTGACAGAATGGTCCAACTTCGAGCTGGCCTCATGCAACTCTCTCCAGAGCGGTTTTTGGTTCAGACAGGATCGAGTCACGGCATCGTGGTAATCAGCCAAGATTTTGGATGCGTAATCATTCCAGTCGATCCCATCAACGGTATCGGCACCCAGTAGCTTTAGCTCCAAGGCCTCCGCTAGTTCGTCTGCGTAAGACTCTGGAGACGGCAATGAGATTGCGGTTATATCAATGGTACTCATGAGTGCCGGCAGCTACTTGTGCTTCAATGTATTGAGCAACCATCCAGCATGCGGCCCTCAGTGGTGATTCGTTATACTTGGAATCCATGCTGTGATGCCTCAAGGCAACCGCAACGGCCTTTAAGATGGATTTAGCCTTCTTTTCGGGCGACCTGGAGCTGCCTGAGTTGGAAATGATGACGGCTTCCAGCAGGTCGTTATCCATCAGCATGAAACCAACAAAAGAATAGTTGAATGCGCGTGCCTCGTCAGCTTCAAGCCTTGGAAGCACCTCTACTGGGGTCAGCTCTAGTGGCATCGGTTGACCTGGAAGGAACCTTGGTACGGTAGTCCGCCCATTAGACGATGTCAACCCGTTAGAATTATCTTGGTTTCCAGATCTTGGGCTCGCTTCGGCGAGTTTTATAAAGATTTGTAAACCAAAACTACTCCGATAATCTTTTTGGGTTAACGGAGTAGATGTTCATCTCACGGCAAGCCCCGAAGGCTCCGTTGAGCGGGAGGGAAGGCCCCAGGAGTTACGACCCTGGGGCATCTTTTTGATCATCTATCAAGCTCCACTCAAGATATGTTGAACCTTTGTGTTGTATAATATCGAGCATACTGTAATACAAACACTGTTCGCACCAAAATTGAATAGTAACAGCGTCACGCCTGGGGCTTGGGCAACCTTTCATGCTTGCTTCCTCGAATATTTTAGTTTGTGACGGAACGGAAACGACCAAGGTTCCGGTTTCTTGATCTTCTTCTCTGTGCCATATAAGCGCTCCGTCGTGATGAAGGTATCCGCATTCACAACGAGGACAAAGTAGAGAATTACACTGATCAAGCGTTGGGATGGGGTCATCAGAGACTTGTCGCAATGAAATCATAGCTAAACCAAGGGAGCCACCTAGACTATAGGACAGGTTTTCTCTGATGGCGCAGTGAGTCGCACGTTCCTCACCTCCGACACCCACTTCGGCCACAGGGGCGTCTGTCAGTTTCTGAGGGATGACGGTACCAAGCTTAGGCCATGGGACGACTCAGATGAGATGGATGAGTTCCTGGCTCAGGCATGGAATGAGACAGTACGTCCTGAAGACAAGGTGTATCACCTGGGGGACGTTGCGATTCCACGGCGTGGACTGAAAATTCTCCAGAATTTAAATGGCCGTAAGATTTTGATAAAAGGCAACCATGATATTTTCAAGCTAGGTGATTACCTGCAATATTTCGACGACATTCGAGGTAGTCATTATCTGGATAAGTGTATACTGACGCACATTCCCGTGCATCCAGTAAACCTGACTCGCTACCAGGGGAACATCCATGGACATCTCCATTATCGACGTGTAATGACGGATGACGGCGTTACCGACGAGCGCTACCAAAACGTATGTGTAGAACATACCGATTATCGCCCAATCGACTGGGAAGAAGTTCGCTCAAAGATCGTAGAGTTGGTATAATGTATTCGATAGAGCTAAAGCCTCTGTGTGGTTACGCCTGACCCCATGCGGGGCACAGCCCGACAGTCGGTAGACTACGCACGCTTTAGCCATCAACGTCCAGGCCTCTAATTCCTGGGCACGGTGGCATTGGGAGTCAGCTCTAGCTTCCATGTAAGTCCATCATCATGTGGAGTAGAGCAGTCGGTAGCTCGCCAGGTCCATACCCTGGAGGTCACAGGTTCAAGTCCTGTCTCTGCTATTTCTAAGATTCAAGCTAGAATTAAGTGTCCCCAGCAGGTCTAGCGTGAATGTCTTCTGACGCATCGTTCCAAATCGGAGATGTCGTAACCAAGCAGTACGGCAAAAAGCCGGCAAGAATTGTTCGCAGGGTCACGTGGAACGACTCCTGGTACTGTGTGTACCTTCATAACAAAGCCGGCTTTGAAGCGCATCCCCGCGATCTAGTTCATTATCAAGAAGAAGAATCCATGACTGAAACCAAAACACTGTATTCCTTCAAGAAAGAAGACGGTACTGCAGGCTACGGTAACCACATTGGCACAAATTCTAGCAATCAGTATCTGATCGAAGAGAAAGGTACTGGCACAATCCATGTGTTTGAGGCTAGCGATCTCGAAGAGGTGTTGCCTTATACATTCTCAGCCAGTATCAATGGCAAGGAGACTCACTACGTCTGCCAGCCTGGTGCAGTCAAAAAGGGAGATTTTTTACTGTATGCAAATGGCACGACCGCCCAGGTGGCTACTGTGACTGCCGTCGATACCAAGAACAAGTCTGCCAGAGCCAAATTCAAAGGCAAAAAACTGGTGCTTGAAGACATCTAGTTGGTATAATGTAGATGTTCCCGCTCTGCGTGGCCTGGAAATTTCCGGGCGTGGCATCGGGCACTAAGTCCTGGGTACCCAGGCCACCAGTTCTGAGGTCCGTCGTTGGTTGCGGGTAGCCTTTCCTGGTGTCAACCCCTCAGGCTTAGCTTGATAACGAGGACGGCTTTACACTGTGCGCACAGGCTTGCAGGCATCCTCATTCCGTTATCAATGATGCCCAAACAGAGGGGTCCGGCGTCTTGGTGTAAGGAGCACGTCAGGCAGACAGCCTGGAGGAGCCGTTCGATTCGGCAAGGTGCCTTATAATAAGGTGGGCTCATAGTTAAAGGGATATAACCCGCTCCTTCTAAGAGCGTGTTCCCCGTTCGAATCGGGGTGAGCCTGTTGGAACAATATCGCAAGTTCGAGCCCTGCTTGAGTCGCCACGCCCGGTCCGAGACAATTGGATAGTACGGTTGCTACGCTGTAGGAACGATGAGGGTTCGAATCCCTTCCGGGCGCTATGAAAAGAAATATGCTGCGTCTTTGGGCAAAGGCTCTTGGAGAGAAGGCTAGCCACAATCGCAAAGAAGCCGATACAGTTGCCATTATTAGGACTTTTATATTTCTGTCATATCTGACAACAAATATCTTTATTGTGATGGGTGTCATTCGGCATTGGGACGACAATCCAAAATGGAATACTGACATGAATCCCGGTCCATGCCCTAGATACAGATAATGGCTGTCGTCACTAATTCTTTTTCTGTTGCAGCAAATGCCGCTTGGGCAAGTCCAACATGGTCTGCCAATAACCCATCATGGAAGTTAGACATAGAACTATCTAATTGGGTGACAGCGCTTAATGATACGAATAAGCTTGAAATCATACGAACCCCTGGCCACGCCACAAGCAGATCAAGCACCAGTTTAGTCGCCTGGTTCCTTAGAACAGCGGAAGCAGATCCCGATACGGACTGTGGCATTATGTTTAAAGGAAGATATGCTGGCACTAGCAATGCTAATGGTAATGGTTTTATAGGTTCGTATCACAACAGGACTGTCAGCACATCCAATAATGGATATGGGACCTATTCGTATATTACTTATACTACTAACAGTGAAAGCTTTACTTCCATAGGTACTATATTCACTGCATATGAAGCGACTGGCGATACCCCTTGGTTCCTGTATGCATGGGAGAACTCCGCAAGAACAGACCGAAGATTTGACCTGATCTTGCGCTGTGATACTACTAATATTACCAGCGGATCTTACTATCCGACCTATGGTCTATCTAAATGGGTTTACGCTTTCGGAGCTGGCAATAGTAATAACTTGGTATGCCCACAAAATAGCTATTCATTCCCATTTAAAGGCATAAATTCATCTGGCACTGTCTTGAGACATCCGACCCCTACGTATAGTGGTTATTTCTTCAGGATGGGCGCTCAATATGGAAACCTTCACTACCTTGGACATGTAACGAATGATATACTTGTAAGCAATAATGTTACCGGGCAATTTGGAGACACGACTGTAATAGATGGAGCAACATTTACGTGTATTGGAAACCACGCCGTAAGTGGAAACTACTGGGTTAAAACTTCTTAATAATGGCCGAAATCACAGCAGAAGGCTATTCTTTCAATAACAGAATTAGTGTCTATACTTTTGTCGCAAATCAGACTCCTTCTCTTTCCGATGCCTTAGAGTTAGGGTATAGCACCGACCGATTCTCTGACTCGGTTCTATCTAATGCACTAGAACTTGGCTACACTAATTCAGAAAAAATATCATTTGACGAAATTTTTGTGATCTGGCAAAACCCGGTATTTATCTCACCATATTGCCCCGCTGCCGGTCCAGCCAGACCAACAACGGGGCAAGTGTATCCTAGAGGCTACAGCTAAGAGACGACTACCAGTTTCCTGATCTGATAGCGCTTGATCCACTGCACTAGTTGAGAAGTAGATTCTGCACTGTCTAGGCCAATGCAACCACTGGTGCCAGATTCACCATTCATCTTGCCCCAGGATGGATCTTGGTGAAATCCGAGATCCGAACGTCCAGTTGAGAACATTGGTGTGATCGGCACCCAGAACCCTTTTCCGAGTTCAGGGTCGTCAAAAGGACCGCGCTCAATCCCATAATGGTCAATGGAGTAAACGCCGCTAGGTAAAGGAGATTTGTTACCCCCTTGGTTACGATTTGACGTTTGCCGATTGGCTCTGCCAGATAAGGCTTTAAGAGTCCCAAGTTCTTTCCCTGTTTGATCTACTAAAGCAAGCTTCCAAATTGGATCCTTGGTTTGCGGAACAGTTTCTTTTGTCTTTTCCAAGACCAAGGCATGACCGGGCCTGGTAATAGGCGAAACCGGAGGAGGCATCGGAGGATCCTTAAAGACAATTCTTTTCTGCAACGAACCAGGCTCGGGAGCCATGCCCGGCTCAGGCCTTGCATCGAGAGGAAGCTGATCAGGTGGAACGCCCTCAGCAATTTGCCATGAATCGACCTGTTCGATAGGTGTTTCATGCCTGGGATCAGCGATCATTGCTTGATACATAATTTCTCGGTATCTGGCTTCTTGCTGATGGATTCGATCGTTGTTAATCGATACTGCTGTAAACGCAAGTGCGCCAGCAGCTATAGCGGTAAAACCAAGCACGGTAGATTTCGGCAGTTTGGGAATTTTCATGGATTCGTCCTACATGTTGCCGGGACCCCTTGGGGGCGGGCTGTACGATGGAGCATAGTCATAGTTCAGGTTCCCAGGACCACGAGAAGGGGTCGAAGGAGCTGGAGGTGGAGCGGGAGCAGGAGCAGGTGCCGGCGCAGGGGCTGGCTCTGGAGCAGGAGCAGGTGCAGCAGCAGGCTCTGTGACTTTATCTTTGGCCGTATCAACGGATGGATCGGGCTTGAATTCAGTCTTGTAAGAGTTCGTGCCGCCTGGCATCAAGACTTCTTCTTTGATCCGCTCTTCTGCAGAATCTTGCTGCTTTTTCAGGTCATTGATTTGACCAAGAAGATGAGAGACAAAGATGCAGCTAACAGTGCCAGAGATAATGGCTATCGCCATCGGCAGTTTGTCTTTCGGCATCTCCGGGATTCGCGGTAATGTAATACGAATCTCTCGCGGAGGTTTACCTTCCTTGGGTTGCTCCCACTTGGTGATGTTGTTCATCAGCGGCACATGTAGTCAGAGCGCATCCACCCGACAAGGCCTCCAAATTCGACCCTATACCACCTCATACCGTCTCCGCCATATACCCAATCCAGGGTACGGACATAGGATTCGTTAGGGATAGAAGCAACGACCCTGTTGCTCCTGCTAGGGCCGTTTCTCAGGTTCACCGAGGAGTTGTACTCACGAGTGCAGGTCATTGCCCACTGGGCCGCTGCGGGGCCTGGTAGAGCCGCTAACAGCGCAATCCCTGCGCCGATCGCTAGTCGTAACATTTTGTCAAGTGCAAGTTCTATGGCAATGATGCCACAGGGGTGGGTTATTGCGGGAAACCTTAAGAAAAAGTAAAAAACCAGCGTCTGGGTAGGACCCGCATTGCCCTTTGCTGGCATGGACGTATAATACGTGGCAAGAAGGTTAGATGTCAACCCCTTCTAAGGCCAATGACCAGAGTACGAGGCAGGGTCTCGATTCCCAAGGAGGATCGGATCTGGAGCCTGCGTTGTCAGGGCTACGACATGGATTCGATTGCCAGAATTACCAACGTCTCGCCTGGAACTCCCTCCGTCGTTATACGCAGGGTTCGCAGGCGTCCTCCTATTGAATTAGATCCAATCAAAAGAGGGCGTCGTGCTGGGTTCTTGAGCGATGCGCAGATTGATGAAATTCGTTTTCGCAACAGAATGGGTGAAACCCAGCTCAGCATTTCTAAAGATTTTGACATCGATGTAACCTCCATCAATAAGATTTGCACTGGCAAAACCTATGCAAAGCCTTGTGATGATGAGACCACTGGTAATCGCTACCCTTACAGCTTTGTCAACAGGTTGCGAGCGCTGAGTCGCTAGAGGCGTACTCATCCCACGCGGCTCCATTATGGAGGATATGATGACAATTATGGCAAAGCAAACTGCATTTATCAAGTTCTTCTAGGACAGTGCTCCACTTGTAATTAGAAAAAGTTCTCGCATCGAGCCCGAAGCTTTTTGTTTCGGGCTTTTTATGATGGAAACACAAGGCTGCTGGCCTTGGTTCTTGACAAGTTTCACATTTCCCTCCTTTGTAGTGAATCGCTTTGAGTTTGTTTTGAAACCCTCTATCTCTTTGTGATCTATATCTGGGCTTGGGCTTGTTTTGATAGTTCCATTTTTGTCTACACCTATCGTCACACCACCTTCGGCGAGATGACCCAACAAGGAGCGTTTGGCAGAATTTACAGCAATTCATTTATGAAGATCTTCATATATCTGATATTTTTCCAATAGCTCCGCCTGGACTTGAACCAGGATCAGCCCCTTATAAGGAGGCGGCCTTCACCTTTAGGCGACGGAGCCGATACAGCCACAGTTTAACTAGCTATACTGACAAGGTGCCCAGGCACCACGTCACGATGCCGGAATTGGTATACGGAACGCACTTCACTTATAACCTTTCTTAGGCGAGATATGACCTCGCGCGAAGCGCGACTATTTATCTTTTCTTGCATTTTTACCGCGATACGTGTCTGTTTGAGCATGGCAATTGGGACACAACAGGCGAAGATTACCTATTCTGTTATCGCGTCGATCGCCATTAATATGATCCAGCTCAAGAGGAGCTGGAAGATTTCTCCATTCGGAAATTCCGCACCATTCGCATTGATGAGTCTTTAGACCTTCGCGTAGAAGGCGCTTTCTCAATCTATGTGATTGATAATGCGTATTTGGTTTTAAATAGTGTTCTATCGGTTTCCTGGTGAAGTTATGACTCTTGCCCTTCAGATGGGCTTGGCCAGTTATGTGTGACACATCTAATTTCAGAGATTTTGCACGCTCTTTCATTACTGCATAATTGCCGCCGGCTTGAGCCAAGCCAAGTTTTGCTAGTGCCTGCCTGTAACTACTGGATGTTCTAATAGCTTCGGCAAATTGCTCATCGGAATAATTTCTTGACCTTCCCATAACGGTACAGGCAAGCACATGCTCTTGCGCGTTAGTTTGCCTATAAATATTTAACAGAACTTCATCAAGCAATTCCTCGGGATCCAGGTGAGTCTGATATACTGGCAACAAGCCCGATTAGCCCAATTGGCAGAGGCGACGAGTTTAAGCCTCGTTCAGTGTCAGTTCGAATCTGACATCGGGTATTTCAAGTCAAAATGCGTCGGCCTTTGGCCTTGCGGGTTCAAGTCCCGCTCGTGACATCAAGGAAGACTATGTTATTCGCGAATAGCAAATGGCCGCTAAGCCTGGTCTTTATGCCAACATTGCTGCAAAGCGTCGCAGGATCGAGGCTGGCAGCGAAGAAAGAATGAGAAAGCCTGGAGCTAAAGGTGCTCCCAGTGCTGCGGATTTCCGCAAGGCAGCAAAAACCGCTAAGAAAAAGAAGAAGTAAGATGGCTAGTAAGAAAGATCCCAGACTAGAAAGAGCTGGTGTTGATGGTTATAACAAGCCAAAAAGAACACCAAATCACCCTACCAAAAGCCATATTGTTGTTGCTAAAGAGGGTGACAATATCAAAACTATTCGCTTTGGCGAGCAGGGAGCCAAGACCGCTGGCAAGCCCAAGGCAAGCGAAAGTGACGCCATGAAGCAAAAGCGCGAATCATTCAAAGCACGTCACGCAAAGAATATCGCCAAAGGCAAGATGTCTGCTGCCTGGTGGTCAAATAAGGTGCGCTGGTAGTTCGTGAAAAGTGGTATACTAGGGACAAATACGTCAGCACACCTCTTGGCAAATGCTAATTCTAGATTCGTCTCTGTTCAATGCGGTAAATGCAGCAAGATTGGATCAATAAGGATTGATCAATACCGAAGAAAAAAAGCATATTGGGAGTGCAGATCTTGCGCATTTAGCGGTAGGGTTAGCCACCGCAAGGGAGAAGGAGTTAAGAATGACCCAAATCGAATTGGCTCATATAAAAGTTATTCAAAAGCAAAGCAACGCTGCAAAATAAACCACAAAGGAGTATATAAAGACATAGAGTTTCGATTCAACTCTTTTGACGAGTGGTTTGCGGAATTAGGTCCTCGCCCAGAGGGGATGAGCGTCGACAGAATTGATCCAAGGGGACATTACGAACCAGGTAATGTAAGATGGGCTACTCATAAACAACAATGCAGAAACAGAACAAACAATCATCTTGTTGTTTACAATGGTGTCACCATGTGCCTTAAAGATGCGGCCAAAGCCGCTGGCATTCATAGGTCGACACTAGAAAGAAGACTTAACTCAGGTTGCCCAGAAGATTTGCTTTTTACGAAACAAAGATGGAGATACAAAAACGGCAAATTAGCGGAACCGGAAAATATTAACACGGAGCCGTGAACCATGGATTCTTTTCCTTGGGCAGTTAGCATCGGCCTTGGAATCGTATTACTAGGGACGCTTGTAGTAATCTGCTACATTCTGTCATTAGATTACTTGGAAGCACGCAATGCCACTCAAGAAAGGTCGCAGTCAAAAGACAGTCAGTAAAAACATCTCTACTTTAATGCACGAAGGACGCCCACAGTCCCAGGCTATTGCTATCGCCATGTCTAAGGCAGGCAAGAAGAAAAAGAAAAAATCGGCAAAATAGTCGAGATAGCGGCTTATCCATGCCTGAATACGACGTATATGGCGAGTTGTATGATCAAAGACCAGAACTAGTTATCCACGAGAGATTGAAGCAAAGTGGTACGGTTCGAGAAATCATAGATATCGCCAGCAAGCACAACTTCAATGTTTATTTTGACAGAGGACCCTTCCACCAGGACATGCTGATTAAGTGGAAAGGCGACAGTTCAACCAGACCGGAAAGCCATACAGTCTCGTCCGGCCTAAGATATTTCAAGCGAATGAATGAATGGTATAACTAGGGCAGTTTGGATTCTTCGGCATGAATCCAGGTCTTTAGTTCATGCAAGTACAACCTAAGGAATTCCGCCTTTTCCAGATGCCATATATCACCAGTTTGCAGGTATAGTTCTATATGGGCATCTACAGCCTTTAAGCATTGGTGAATAGGGGCATTCCACCGCTCTCTGACGGGCGTATTCCAGGTGCGGCGAGAGGCCTGTGGTTCCATGCCCAAGGGTGCCTAGAAAAAGGCATAAAAAAGCACCGGCTAACCGGTGCCTAGGACCCTCACACACAATGGACGCTCGTCCAAGTGCATTATAACTGGCTTTCAGATATGAGACCAGGAATAGCGGTAGATAATTGCATAGATGTTCTTTGGGCTGCAATTGTAAACTTTTGCTAATTGGATCGCAGCAGCATTTTTGGTGCCGCACGCTTTGACCGTGTCCTCCCAGTTAGCCCTGATCTCTCTGACTTGATCTGCCGTCAAGCGAGTCAGGCTATTGGTCTTGAACTTATTGGTCGTATCAGAGACCTTCCTGGGGGTCGGTAGAGTGGCTACGACGACATTAGAGGAAGCGTCTTCGATAACTTCCTGGACGGCTCCAGCTTCGATTGTCTTTGTCCTTGCTGCCACCAGCGTCCTCTTAGGAAGCATCGCATTGGCAGAGCTAGCGACGTTCTCTGAGAAGACCCTGATATAGGTCACAATGTCGCCTTGGAACAACTTCAAGACGAGGTCAGCCCCTCTGACATCGAAGTCGTAGTTGGTGACCTCAGAGAAATCGATAGATCTTTCCATGGTGGCTCGGGGTATGGCTAAGGGGTGGGAAGCCCCTGGACCTTTTAACCATACGCATACTAGGGGACTCATGTCAAGAACCATAGGATTGGTAAAGAATCCTTATCAGCAAAAAGCCCCCGTCAGGGGGCGGTTGCACTTCCTGGACTTATAGAGACAGGCTTGCACGTCAGGCTATGATTCCCCGTCCTTACGTGTCCGCTATCAGACCCGACCTTCTTCTATCGGGAGCCGTTCATGCCAGGTCAGTAGGGCGAAGCTCTTCTTCTAATTCTTTCCAGACTTCTACGGGCCTGCCGGGAAACCAAGCTTCTTCCAGCCTCTCTGAGACACTCATCATATTGTCTATGACATTTTGAGGGGCAAAGCCGCAGCCAAGAAGAAATCGCGCAAACGCATCGATAACTTCGTCACATGTATTGTCACGGATAGAAAGATGCGAAATATAGCTCCCCATCTTGTAGGAGAAGAAGAATCCATCATCCCTGTCAGCACAGGACATATCAGCATTTTTATCCAAGGCAGGTCGGTAGCGGGGTGGTCGTATTCTAGCGCAATGGGTCGCCTTTGCCAGCAAGCGACCTTGCGAACAGTTCCGTGAAGCGTTCCATCTTGTCTGGATGGACACTGCTAATTGAATCTGTTATAGCTTTTCTTAAGGCCATCAATTCATCCCACTCCTCGGGAGACAATTCATTGTCCGAGGAGGGAATTGTTGAGGTGGATGGCATGAAAAATGCCCAGAATTACCGTCATTCCAATGATACCAGAAACTAAGGCCACTCTGCGCTCGTGGTCGCGAATCTTAGCATCTATGATCTTAGCTATCTCATCTTGGTCTAGGTTAGTCATTGACTAAACCTTCCAGTCTTTCTTTGATAGTTTGCATCAACATCTTATCGACATTTGAGTGTACCTCTACTATGGCCATCTCAGCAATACGATAGAAGCTTAATGGCATGCTCTCACAGCTTTCGCCGTCAGAATAAATTCTCCATGCCTTCTCCGCTATCCGAGTTCTCAGTTCCAGCGCTGACAGCGGTTGATTCATCGTCATCTAACTTCCTCAAGCTATAGGTGACAGGGTCGTCGTTTATTTTTTCCCAATAAAGCTCGTCGCCAACATCCCAACCCAATTGCTCGGTCAATTCAGGCGAAAAGTTCAGGACGGGAACGGGTTCATTGCCTTCTTCTTCCCAAGAGATCCAGCAATCTTCCCTTTCTATGCAGCAACCGCTAGACATTTCAGTTCCTCCAATGGTCGAAGGTTTTCCTGTGGAACAGCATAGCATGCCCTGCCAGGGACGAATTCTTTAATCCATTCTTTTTTCATTGCTTCATGACCGGTTATCCAACCATGAATAATGGTCCTCTGTTCATCGATAGTTACCAGAACAAAATTCTTGTCCGGCTTGTCGTCTAACTGGACCAGCAGATCATAGTTGTGCCTTGAACGGCATTTCACATCGATGCCAGGGAGATCGCAAGAACCGCGAACAGGTTTTTCCTGCAGGTACAAGTAATCTTCCAAGCCAAGATAGACAGCTACTGCCATCTCTGCAGCGGCACCTAACAGGTGCATTTGCTGAGCACGTTTACCTCTCGCTGGCGCTTTGTTACGTCCTTTGATTTTCTTGGATTCGTTAAATTCCTGACGACGCAAGCCTTCCTGGTAGGCCTTTGTCCTTTGGTCATTCGTAAAAACGAATTCAACCATAAAAAAAGGGGGCTAGTGCCCCCAGTTTAGCAGGTTCTTAGAATTAGACAACCTGTGAATAGCAAACTTTTGCGACTCCCTGGCCTGGGGAAGCAATTTTAGAAAATGCACCGTAGCTTAGGTCAATGCCTCGACCATGGACATAGGGTCCTCTGTCATTGACTTTTACTAATACGCTTCTCCCATTGTCAGGATTACGCACAAGTAGGCGTGATCCAAGCGGTAAATAGGGATGGGCAGCGCTGACGCCATACGCGTTAAACCGCTCACCATTAGCAGTAGGACGCCCGTGGTAGCCATCGCCTACGCCATAATGAGACGCGACGGTACACTGCCTCGCCGCTGCTTGTCCTGGAGAAATTGCAGAGGTTAACAGGACAAGGGCAGCGAAAGCTTTTAAGGATTTAAGCAATGGTAAATACAGAACTCGACACCACTACCGTCTAGTGGCCAGACCCATCAGGATGGAGCCATAAAAAATGGCTGGTTGACAGCCAGCCTAGCAGGGCTATCCAATTAGACTTCCATGTTAGGAAAACTTAACAATTCTCAGTTGAGTCCGATCTCTTTCCAGGAATCGTCCAACTGGATAATTTCCTGAATTTCTTGGCTGGGCCACATTTCCGTAGATTGAGCCCAGGCATGTGTCTGGCCGTTTCCATACAAAAACCTGGAAGTCCCGTCGTTGTACAAGATCTCGTACAAGTGCAGAGATGCTGGAATTTCTTTAGTCGTCGAAAAATTTTGCATTCGTGTTGTCAAACAAAGGCAGAAAGCTGAATTCAATCAACAGAGACGGGAACAGGAAGCTGATTTCTAATCCATAGTTAGCACCAAGACTGATTGCTACTTGAGGATCTATGAACTCGCAACGATCCTGTCGAAGCAGCAGGAAATCAATTAGCGCCCGATCGCCGATCCGGCCTATGGTCTTTGCCACTGTCTTGGACTGCATAACCAAGAGAAGTCCTTACAGGCCATTCTACGAAGTGCCCGTAATCCCTCGGCTCTGTTACCGGAACACCCGAAGTCCAACAGCATTGACATACACCAGTATGGTACGTGGCGTAATGACTTGACTGAATACCCTTACAGTAACGAAGACCGCAGTTGTGACATATCCAGGTTGGATAGTCAGGCTTTCTTGCCTTTTTCATTGTTGATGTACAGATCAGTCGCCTGGACTCTGAACTCGTGTTGATCGGGGGCAAGTAAAACTTCAGTGGCCAAGCCTTTGCCTACTGCAATCTTGTTGTCGCCTTTGCCAAGGTAGAACAGATTCTCAATGCGATCCTTGAAGATGCGAACACCAGCAGGGATGATGCCGTGGCCGCCAAGCTCATCAAGGAGACCATTCAGTCGCTCGATGGTGGTTTTCTTGGGATAGCCTTCAATTGTGAACTGCTTGCTGATCCCTATTTTGACGTGAACTGGATGCTCGTTACACATCAGAACATCCAGAATCTCTGTGCCATACAGAAAAACACTGAAGTGCTCAACGGCTCCCGCAGAGCCCTTGGTGATGCTGCATTTAATTGCAGTGTTCTCGTTTGAATGCTCGCAGGATTCCAGCTTTCCCTTCAGGAATTCGTCCAGGAAATCGCAGGCGTACTGCGTAAGGGGCCGGTTAGAACGGCGTTGGATAGTAGCAGTCATGGGTGAGACCCGCCAATTACCTTCTAACCATACCCCTAACGTATAGGTTCTGTCAAGCTCGTAACAAAAGCTTACAAATTCCCGTTGACCTTGTTCCAGGCCAGGTCATCGTAGTAGTCGTCGTCGTCTAACCAGATCCTTGTCTCCTCCAGTAGGAACTCGGCTTCGTCAAGGACGCCTGCAGCCTCCGCCTTTCTAAGAAACTCCGTCGAAGGCGCTTCTAGGTAGGAGGCAATTAGCTGACCGGCTCTGCGGTAGCGATTGTACTGGTCCTTTTCTAGGTCGCTCACGGTAAGGGAATAATTTCCTGCTCTAAGATTAACGAGACCTTGCCGTCTTCAAACATCAGTTCGGTCTCTATCCACTCGCCTCGATAACTTTTGTACATAGTCAATTCGCCAGTATAATTGACTGGTGTCATCTTCGCATTGGTGCCAGTTGGCCGCCGTTCGATGGTGTCCAGAAAATTTTTCGGAAATTTGTTCTGCGATACAGTGAAGCAGTCCTTATAGTCGATGAAAAATAGCTCACCCTTAGGCGAAAGCCAGTATTCATCCATCAAGGATTCAAGGTTCTTGGTCTGGAATTCTCCAATGAAATCAGGACCAAGTTTTTCGTATGAGCTGTAAATAGTTGAGTAGAGACCCATTAGCCCTTGATCTTTCCTTCCTTTTTCATCTTAGCAATCGTCTCGTGGTAACCAGGGCTCTCTAGGCCTGACTTAGCCAACATTGATGTCCAGTCTAATCCACTAGCTCTGGGTACCCTTTGCTTTGGGGTTTCTTGGTTATCCACCAATCCTTCTCTGCCTGGCTCAACCGATGGCTGTATAGGGTCAGTATTTGTACCCACTCGTGCCCCCACTGATCTATCGCCGTTACAGCGTAGCTTGGACAGCGTGAAGCGGCAATATCAGCAACAAATCTTTTACCAATTCTATTCCAGCTAGGTTCCTTGGTCTTCCATCCAACGCGACAGCAGGGCCAGGGAAGCTCTTCTCTGTCGTACAGGCGGCAAACAGGGCCTATGACGCAATAAGCAAAGCTACCTCCGGGCGATTTTAGCCATTTCCCGGACGGTAGCGGATGACTCACTTAGACGTGAAGGAGCTTAGGCAAAGCATTCTACCATTGACCATGGCCGTGCAGTCAACCAGGTACTTCTCGAAGGCTCGGGTCGTTTCGATTAAATCGTCTACATCGTGGAAGACTTGCTCAATAACGTTCTGGGTTGAGTCAGGAGACTCTATAAACCTGTGAGCTTCTTCAGGCTTAAATTCAAAGCGTGCTAAGATCACAGGACGAGTATCTCTAACTAAATATAGCATGCTTATTATTAAAGCTACTTACTGGTTTGCCAATGGATCCTGGGTTACTGGTTCGGTGTTCTGGGTATTCGCCATAGCCTCAGCTTCTTTTTTCATTTGCTCTTGTTCGTCCGACGTAATTCGGGCCTGCTCTTCCTCGATCTTCATGTCAGGATCAAGAACACCGCCACGCTGCAGCTCACTGAGGACAGTCTCACGACTAAGCAGTCCAGCATTGAACAGGTTAACCAATTGAGCCATTCCACTGGGGTCAATCGGCCGATTGATCAGTGAATCGTTGATAGCAATGCCAGATTCTGCATTGATCGAATTGATTTCGCCCGCATACGCAGCCCACAGGCGCATAACGGTAGAGAAAGCGCTCGTTTTATTCCTGACAATCGCAGAGACCTGAGACGCGACCTGAGAGGCACGCAAAGACGCTTCGGTCGCTGTCTTGATATTGGCGCCGTACAGAAAATTCAAACCAGAACGATCCATCAAGGACTCGATGTGGTTGATTTCCGCCTGGTGGCGCTCCAGGCTCTTGCCAGTGGGCTCAGCAAAACCGAATTCGCCACCTTCTCCGGGCAGATCAACTGCAGTATTTGGACCCAGCACCAGAGGTGCAGGACGACCATCAGGGCCGACCGGAGCGCCTTTCCTGACAGGCACTGGCATCGCACACTTGTGCAGCAGTTCTGTTAGGTCGGATCTCATTTGGAAGTGCTGAATACTCAGTTCAGCAAGTCCATTCATCGGGATGTCGCCCTGAGCAAACCGACTAGAAGAGGCTCCATACCAAACAAGGGGCACAACAGGAAGAGTGGTTTGTACTCTGTCGACCAGTACTTGATACCACTTGTTATCCTTCTTTTGAAGCCGGTACTCCTCGACCAGATTTGGCTTCAGAACATAATAAACCGGCTCAAGTCTGGTGCCGTACCCTTTTTCTGTAGGGAAAGACTTTATCTGGCGAATTGTGGCATGTTGGATTGTTTCTTTGCCGTTTTTGTATTCGACAGACCAGTTGATTACATCCTTTCTCTCTACCATTATGAGGTAAGGGTGCCTGCCATCTCTTTGCTGATCGAAGAAATTTGTCTGATCAGCAATTTCTGGCATCATGTCAACCATGATGTAGACGCCACCATCTCGGATGGCCTGCTCATCGCAACGATTCCAAAAGCTTTGAACGCTGGAACCTTGTAGATCTACATTCCCTTCGGATTGCAGTAGACTAGGAGGAACGTCGACTAACTGAAAACGATTCAACAGGCCCGCATACGCCTTGATCGAATCCCGATAGATTGGCGTATAGGTAGAACGACCAAGACGTGCTTCGAAGGCCTTGGAAGGCTCTCCTGGCTCTTTCTGTAAATATTTCTTCTTAACCGAACCGCGTCCGTTGGTACTGAGTAGGTTCCAACAATCCAGAGCCAGCTCTAAGCCGGGCAGCAGGTCAACAAGCTCTGGCCTGTGAAAACTAACCAGAGCAGGATCATTAACCGGATGCACAATCTGCATAGGGCATAGCGCCTAGTATGGGCCGGCGTCTCGCCTTTGACTCATCTAGGGTTCCGGGAATACTACAGGTTCAGCAATCGAAACAGAGTAAGAAGCTGGCTTTTCCTCTTGAATTTCGTTCCCAAATATGTCGACTTTTGAGAATTGAACGTTCGAATCGTTCTGATAATGACCAGTTTGAGAATAATCCTTTGCAGGTCGATCGTCCAATAACATAAATCGTATCTGGCCAATCAACATACCAGGAACTAGCAGCAAATCATGAAAGCGATTTACATTGACTAACTCAAGCGTTAACCTTCCGGAAAATCCTGGATCAATATATCCACTGAGTACGTGCTCGAAACCTTCGCGCCCACGAGAAGACTTGAGCTGAAAAACAGCTTCCATTTCTGGCGGAACATTAAACAGTTCTTCGGTGCAGCCGAGAACAAATTCCCCAGGCTTCAGTACATAGCCAGACTTGTCACAAATGTGTTTTACCCAGCGACCTTCGCATTTAATTGCCTCTTCCGGATAGTCGCAGCCGTGCTCATGTTCAATAAGGAGAAACTCGTTTAGCCTTACGTCATAAGATGCAGGGTTTACTTGTGCCTCATTGAAAGGCTGTATCATCCCTTTGGTGCCGTATTTGATGATTTGGCGATCACAGATTGTTGACATTTTTGTACTGTTCAGCAGATAGGTAAAAACCCGTCCCGGTTTCACGCTTACGTGCCCTGACGAGTTGGTTGAAAGCTGTCTGGACCGCCACTACGCGGTAGTCGTTTTCCTTTAACTCGTACCAAGTAGAGTTCTCGTAAACGAACCACATGTCCTGAAAATGCCTTACAGCCTGTTGGGTTTCCAGGCTGTAATGGCTATGTGATTTAGGCGGATCTCTCCGACTTGGCACGGTTTAGGATGAGTCTAGCTCAGCCTACCGACCTGGTCCTTATCTTTCCCTGATTCGCTCAGGCATTTTGCTGAATCGCACCCAGCAGCTCCCTTTAACTCGTAATCGACGTTATCGTACTGCTTAAGTAAATCAAGCATGTTAACATTGTCCGACAGGCCACTGCGAACTGCATTCACTGCTGCCATGCGGCGATCAAACGTCAGCTTGTCAACTGGCTCAAACGGCAAGCGAGGGAAGGTCTCGTTTGCGTCAAATCGAGCGAGCAGCGCCGCAGAGATGTATCCTCCATCGGCCTGAATATTGTCATAAATCAGTTTGCTCAACTCCCCAATCTCAGCCTCTCTGAACTCCAGGGTTGCGGAGGTATTGTGAGTTGTGTAGTAGTTTTGTACCTGGATATACAGGCCCCACTGGGCGCCGATCGGCAGTTTACTGAGATCAAACTGGTCGCAGCCGGGAAGATTGGCCCAGGATACCTCTGTCGGAATTTCGACGAGCACCTCTTGTACTCTGGGGTCAGAGATGTCATCAAGCAGATTGCCTTCTTCGTCTCTGGCACTTTGCGCGGGAATCACGTTGTAACCGTAGTCACGCAGAGCGCTCACCAGGGGATCGTTCACACCAAAGGTGATGCGACGAATGAAGCGCTGAGCCTTCGGGGGATGCCAACCAGGAGAAGCGCCAGTCAGCAGGCTCTTGGAACCTGCAGGTTGTACGGTTGTGAACCGGTTAGGCACTCTCAAGCCTTGCTGCTCGCAATAGTCCTTGACGCCCTGCTCTGCAGAATCACGCCACGACTGCAAGTAAACTTGCTCTTTCTTGGTGTACTTTTTGTAAATTTGACCTGTCGGGCGACCTTTCATCATCCAACCCAGCCACTCAGCACCAAAGGCATGTACGAAGAAGTCGAACAGGCCAGTAAAGCTGACACCAACGATTGGATCGTTTTTACGACTGTAAGCCAGTCGCTCAGGTACAAATTCGTGATTCAGTAGCGCAGCAACCTGGAGGCCTCCAACATAAAAAGCCTTATGTTGTAATTCCAGATCTTTCGGATCGATTGTATTCAGGTGGATCTCAGAGAGATTGCACAGGTTGTCGCGCAGGCTAATTTCGCCACAGGGGTTAAGGCCAAAGCGCTCCATCCGGTGCTGGATGATGCGTTCATCGGTTGGTTCGCCAGCTTCCTCCGCCAGTACAGCCAGATAGTCGGCGGCCTTGTCTCTGCCCCACTTCACGTAGATATCAAGAAACTCAGCTTTTTTCTCAGCGGTATCCAGTAAGTCTGCATTCGATCTGGCGATCATTTCAGGCACATATTG
>Ga0099848_1000200_pt1 | contig 26455 bp, 42 predicted proteins | sample CB_VirMetaG_3_FD_78179 | JGI IMG/M metagenome (GOLD analysis project Ga0099848, IMG submission 78179) | Freshwater to marine saline gradient viral communities from Chesapeake Bay - CB_1508_1S Viral MetaG | ecosystem: Environmental > Aquatic > Marine > Coastal | place: USA: Chesapeake Bay...
CATTTCCTGGTTCTATCGACCTTGGTGGTTATGATTTAAAACGATCTAGCACTTTGGTGGAAAGATACGGCGGTGTAGGTTCAGCGTCAGGCAATGTTGCTGTATTTGACAAATATAGACATATGACGCTTAATAATCAAATCGGCACAGTACTCACTGGCAACTTCACAGTGAACTTTACCAGTGTTGATCTGCCTTCGGGTTATATTGCTAAATTCAGTGTTTATCTAAGACAAGGAGCCACAGGATATTATCCAAACGTGTTTCAGATCAATGGTGTGACACAAACCCTAGTATGGGACGGCGGAACACCACCGACTCCTACAAGCAGTGCGGGTGCAGTTGATGTGTTTGAATTTATTCTGTACAGCGGTGGAAGTTTTGGAACAGCCACAGGTAGAGCCATTCTTTCTTCTTCAAGTGGTGGTGGTGAGGTCGTAGATGACACAACTCCGCAACTTGGTGGGAACTTGGACGTAAACGGAAATTCAATAGTTTCTGTAAGTGACGGTGATATTAATCTTGCTCCTAATGGCAGTGGTGAAGTTACTGTTACTGGTAATGCAACAATAAGCAACGTTGCCAAAGCATATGAGATGATTGTTACGAGTTCTAATGCCGCTCTAAAACTTGGTGATGGCACAGGCAGTGAAGGATATATGAACATATATCTTAACAATGTTTCCGGTGGAGCAAAACACATAATTCAATCTTATCCAACCGCTGGTGGTGGATTTAAAATTCAAAACCTAGTAAACGATCAAGCGATTACATTTGAAACTAAAAATAGTTCAGGCACTACAAAAACACCTTTGATACTAAACGGTGATGGAAGTGTCACTTTCGGAAGCATCTTAACATTGCCAGTACTAAGTTCGGCTCCTAGTAGTCCATCTAATGGTATGGTAGCGATAGCAGATGGAACTAACTGGAACCCAACCAGCACAGGCACAGAAACTATGGTAGTTTATCTAGGTGGTGCTTGGAGAACAATAGCAAATGCATAAGGTCAAAACAATGGAACATTACGTAAGAATTATTTTTGAACAGGATCCAGGCGAAACATTTATTAGAATATTCGCGGGTGCTATGGAAAGCACAGTTAGCAATCATCTAATGGAATCACAAGAAAGTGTTATCTTTGAAAGTTATCAAACTGACAAAGGTCAATACGTTTACGAAGTGGAATTAAAAAAGGATCTTTCCAACGAAGTTGCTGATGCAATGGTTGAAAAGATCTCTAAAGTAATCCGTGGCGATTACGAAATCGAAGTAAGCGGCGATGGCCGACTATTCACTAACCTTTAAATAATTTACCACAGTATCTTTGCAGTCATAAAACGAACTGTGACCATGTCGTTTAACCTTAAACGTAATTGTGTATTCTTCACCTTCACGAAGCACTCCAACAGTTGACCATTGATTGATTGCTTTTGGTGTAAAGTGTGTGATTAAATCACCATTGCTAATAAAGGTATACACATTAAAATCACGTGAACGAATATAACGTGCTTCGTGCAATGTAGCACGAACCGTACACTTTTCTCCAATTGTGCCAACCCATTGTGAGTTGCGTATTTCTTCAACAAATAAATTGCGTTGCATTTCTGCTTCGTAAAGCGAAGGTAAAGGAGCAAGATATCCTAATTCGCGATATCCAACCATTTCGCTCGTGATAATTTTATAAACGTTTTGATTAAAGTCAGTGGCTGTGTTTGTCATAATCTTAAAAACCAACCCCTGATAATGGGTGTAGATATCTTCAACCATATCATTGCATTTTGGATCAATGAAGATTTCATCTTGTTGAAACATCTCACGCATAAGGTGTTTGTTACCTTTTACTGTAATACGTTCGCTAGGACCGTCATCGGTTTCAACATATTCATATTGGTCTTCTCGATGATACTTGCCGTTTTTAATGTAAACCTGTACAGCAAGATTAAGTGCGTCTTTAACAGTAATTTGCTTTTTGCTCATTTTGAAATCCTCGCTTTTTTAACTAACTGTATATAGTATATGATCGTTTGGAGATTCTGTCAACCTCTTTTTGGTAATATTTTTAATAGACAGATACAACTTTTTAATGTATATTAGTAGAGTATGTTTAAGATAATCTTAAATTTTTTCAAAAACAATAAGAAGGAGAAAACTCATATGGCTAGAACAAAGCAATATGTTACTTACACGAGAGAATTTACAAAAGGTAATGTAAATTCAAAAATTGGTGTATTTGTTGAACCTGCTAATGACTACATTGTAAAAGGTGCAGTTAACGGTGGTGCTATCAAATTCGCTAACTTAAAAATCAAAAGACCAACAGCAACTAAAAGATTAATTGATGCTGGTTATGATTTCAACGTAAGAGTTTTAGGAACTGGAACTCTTCAATCAGCATTAGCGATGAAAGAACAATTAATTGCTCTTTTATCTACAACAAACAAAACTATCATCAACGAAAACGTTGCCTAGTTTTGGATAACCTTAGAGGCCCGAAAGGGCCTTTTTGGCAATATTAGTCAACTAAAAGAGTTGACAATCCCCACAAAATTTGTTACTATAATAATTGATGCTGTGCAAAGCATCTAACTTAATTGGAGATGAAACAAATGAAGACAATTCAAAATCGAGTTCTTAACTCACTACAAGAAGGTAATGAACTTACTTCTGCTCAGATCAAGGCACGTTTCGGTGCTGGCAATCCTGCGGCGGTAATTCAAGCACTTCGTTTTTCGGGATTCCCGATTTACTGCAACACTCACACTGATACAAAGGGTCGTGTAACTCAAAAGTATCGTTTGGGTACTCCAAGTCGCAAGATTATTGCGGCTGGTTATAAAGCACTAGCAAAAGGCTTGGTTGCTTAATATAAAATAAAGTGAAAGGCCCGCAAGGGCCTTTCTACTTTGCAAAGGATCAACTAGAATGTATAAAGAAGTTATTCCAGAAAAAATTATGGTTACTTGCACAGATAATGGCAAGACCACAGAAGCATATTTGGATAGATATGTTGAAGGCAAGTATATGGATGTAATCATTAATACAGTGCGTCTAAAGTTGGTTTACACCGGTAAGATCTACGCAGGAAACATGGCTGGGTTAGAATTCACCGCAAAAGACCCCGAAATACAGCATATCAAACAAGGTCGTTAAGATACGTTCTATAATAAATACTTCTATAAGGAGTATATTATGGACATCAGAGATCTTTTAAATAAGTTAGACACTATTTCCACTGAAGCAAAAGCGGAGAAAGTGCGTGAACCTTATACTGTAGATAAAGCAGTAAAGGACATTCAAGGCGTTGTGTTTGCTGAACCTAGCAAAGGCGACATTAAATACAGCAGTGCAAACATTAAGAAATTTACAGATAGCAAATCTGAAATAGCGTACAAAGTACGTGAACTTGCTAGTCGTATTAAAAACAACGACGAATTATCCTTATATCTAGCAGACCTAGCAGGAAGAATTACAGATCCTAGTCCTAGACAAGACGAAAAAGATCCTATTACAAACAAACACGTTGCTTTAATCAAACAAGCACTGGTTAAACATAATGAAATGGATAAGCCAGTTGATCCTGATTCCCAAGTTCCTTTTGATGATAACGGCGACGAAGATGAATTTGAATCAGCAGATGTACAAGAAGGTCCGATTGCTAATAATGTAGCAAGAGCGGCAAAAATTGGTGCTACAAGAGCGGCACAACTTGGCAAAGACACCGTTACTGGTATTAGAAGAATGGCTGGTAGATTAGGCCAAACAGATCAGATTAATAAAATGGTTCAAGGATTAAACAAACTCGGAACTGGTTCTGTTTCGGGTATTGGTGCAAAAGGTTTAGAAACATTTGTTGAACCGCTTAAAAAGATTTTATCTAATCCAACACTTTCTGCGGCATTTATGCAGTTGGTTAAAAAAGCAGAAGCAATGGAAAAGAATCAATCACAGGTTGGTCCACTAGGTGCTGAAGCAGGTGCTGAAGCAGGTGCTGAATCATTTGTTCCTGAAAGCGATTTAAAAAAAAATTCTGAACAAGTAGAAGAAACTTGGTTTCAGGATATGATCGATGTTACCTTCCACGGTGACGAATTTTATGAAAACTTTGGTTGGGTTGGCTATGACGAAGAAGGTATTTCTGAAGGGGAATATCAAGGTCGCACAGTACAACTGAACAAACCAATGCGTGGCGATGTTAAGAAATTTAAAGTATATGTTAAGAATCCAAAAGGTAACGTGGTTAAGGTCAACTTCGGTGATCCGGACATGAAGATTAAAGCATATAATCCTGAAAGACGTAGAAGTTTCCGTGCTAGACACAACTGCGATAATCCAGGACCGAAAACAAAAGCACGTTATTGGTCATGTAGAAAATGGTAAATGAATCATGTTATTGCAAGAACTCTTTAGTAAAGAAGAAAAACGAGCAGATGTCGGTTTAGTTGATGACGTTATATTTTTCATTGACCATGATGATGACTTGCATAAAGAACACTTTCTTCCAATAGTAGACAAACTCAAAAGCATAGCAAAAGAAGATAAAGACGAAGTATCTGAAATTGCTCCATATTTCACGAATATGGTTGACAAGGGTTGTGAAATATACTATAACAAGTTTAAAGTACAAGGAAGAATGGAAGATATTTTCACAAAGGAATTCAAAAACCAAATCAAAGAAAAACTGGCAAAGAAACATCTGCCATATATCGTTGATGGGCATTACGACCCGAAGGAGGCGTAATGAAATTATTTGAGTTTATTGCAGAAGCACCCAACAAGACCGCGGTGATTGCTTGGGGTAGAATGAATCCTCCCACTATTGGTCATCAGCAAGTGGTTGATACTGTTAACAACACAGCAAAAAAATTAGGTGCTGATCCTATTCTGTTTTTAACAAAAACACAAAATCCAAAAAAGGATCCTTTAAACTTTAGCGAAAAGTTTCATTTCGCTAGTAATATGTTTAACATTCCAATAGATAAAAATGCTAATACCAAAACATTAATTCAAGCATTTCAAGAATTACAGTCAAATGGTTATGAAAATGTTGTATTGGTTGCTGGTAGTGATCGTATTCCCGAATATCAAAAACTCTTAGATACCTATAATAATAAACCTGACAAAAAAGGTATTGTGCCTTTTGCTTTTAAAAATATTAAAGTTGTTAGCAGTGGTGATAGAGACCCTGATGCTGAAGGTGTTAGTGGTATGAGTGCAAGTAAACTAAGACAACTTGCGGTTGATGGAAACTTTGATGCATTTAAATCAGGAGTTCCCGGTGACGAAACACTTGCAAAACAAATGTATGCAAGGGTACGAAGTGCCATGGGAATACAGGAAGAAGGCATTGCTGAAAATCCTCGAGGACCTCAACAGTTTAACAAAAAATTAGATCATAATCAAATTAGTCAACTAATCGACGACTTTATTGATAAACTAAAACCGTTGTTGGCTCCTATTATTCCGGTGTTTTCAAAGACACATAACATTATTAAAGATACAATAAAACAATATGTTGATCAAAATCCTATGATGGCAAAAATGGGTATCAGATATGCAAACGGTAATAATCCAAATTGGCTTGTAAGAAAAATTATCGCCAATGGTATTCCTGCTGAACATAAACCAACGTTGGATAAAGTTATGGCCCTTTGGAAGGGACTTCCAAATCAAGTACGCCATGAGGTTGAAGTCAATCCTACAAAGTTTTTAGAGTCAGCATCAAATGAAATGTTTGGTTTTGCTACAAAAAGACCAAAGCCTGTTACTATAAAAAAGAAACCTAAAAAAGATGATTATGAAGACAGCCTAGGTCAACGTGTTCAGGATAGACTGAAACAAATTAGAAAAGACCAAGGAACTGTTAAAGAAGAAGGTGTTGGTATTGTAACAAAACAAAATGCCACAAAGGATGTTCCTGTTGGTGGTGAATACATGAATTTAAAAAAATTACATTTAGGAAAAAAGCCTAAAAATTTAATGAAGAATCGATAATGGATATTAATGATTTAAAAGTATTGGCTGGTATTACTAACACCTTTGGTGGACAACAAGAATACTCAATAGAAAATATGAGCCATACTGCGGCGGAACTTAAGAAAAAAGAAAAAGAACTGGGTGTTAAGCCTGGCGATGCTGAATGGTTTAAGTTGTGGTTTAGCAGACCATACATGACAGGCCCTGTGCAATTTAGAGGACGCAAAAAGTAATGGGAACACCTAAAATATATTTGGACATGGACGGGGTACTTGCAGACTTCTTTTCGGAGTATGCTAAGATGGCTGGAGTTAAATCCGGACAGTACAGAGAAATTCCAAAAGACAAAGTTGAAGCAACACTAGATGCTATGGTTGGCACAGACTTCTTTGCACGTCTACCTGTGTTTCCAAGTGTTCCTGCACTATTAAAATTAGTGTTAAGTTATACCGATCATTACAATATTTGCTCAAGTCCGTTACGTGGCGATTTTGCAAATTCAGAAAAATATAAAAGAGTATGGATCAAAGATCATTTAAATCCACAACCACAGGATATTATTATAACCGCTAACAAGTCTAAATATGCAAAACAAGCAGATGGTACTCCTAATGTTCTTATAGATGACAGAGGCATTAACATCAGCGGTTGGATTGGTGCGGGAGGTATTGGAGTTAAGTATCAAGCAGACGAAGATAGTTTAAGTATTGTTAAACAAGCATTGGATAAAGCATTTAAGAAAGAAGACACAGAAGAATCCTGGATAATTGATTATGAAAAAGGATTGGACGAAGTTATTAAAAAATATGCAGACGAAGGATCGTTGTTAGCCAACCCCAAGAACACTTATGTTGTTAGAACCGATTCGCCATATGATTATATTAGATTAGGAACCCATTTAGGAAATCCAGCGGATGTGGATCCAGATGATTTTAATCCAAGTGTAGGATCTCCCGATGTTCCACTGGTATTTTACGGTGGAGAAAAAGAGAAAGAAATGGCATACAAATATCTTAAAAGATTGGGTTACAAAATACAACCTGGTGATGGATATACTGATATGCACTATGATGCTCAACAGGATGAAAACTTTGCTGATGGTAAAAATCCAGGACGCAAAGGTTTAGCAAAGCGTAGTGGTGTGGATTGCAAACAACCTGTGAGCAAACTGCGTAAAATAGCGAAGAATTCAAGCGGTGAAAAACAACGTATGGCTCATTGGTGTGCCAACATGAAAAGCGGTAGGAATAAATAGAATTATGCGTATTACAGAATTAGATATATTTGCTCCACATACAGCCTATATTAGAACTGCTCCGGGTGTATATTTTAAAGCCGACTGGAGACAATCAGAAAAATTAACAGGCGACGATGCCGCATCTTTTGTTAAAATAGAACCTTTATCACCAGAAGTTGTTAAATCAATGGGGTTAGATGCCAAATTAAATGATAAGTCTGCCACAAGATATCGAAATAGAGAACTTGCTCGAGGTGGTCCAATTGGTGCTAGTGGTCCTTTCGCAGATAGAGAAATTACGCTGGTAGATTTAACAGATGAACCTTCAAAACGCTTTGGGGCACCACAACTTCCCGCAGGTGTTATTGCAAAACTATACAAACATATAGAGAAGGCAGAAAAAACTTCTGAAGCAAAAGAACAAAAGCCAATCAAGGCACGTGATCCTAACTGGCGTGATATGGAAGCATTGAGAAGGAGCGGTGCAAGTGGATCGCATGGCGATAAAACTAAAATCATTCCACGCAAAGAAAAACATAAAAACATTCCTATGGAAGACAAAGACACAGAAGATTTTGTTACAATGAATGTTCCGTTGCTAATACGTGTTTTAGAATATGCTCGTGAAGATGCAGAAACAGATATTGATCTACATAATATAATTGAAAAAGCGGTTGAACTAGGACAGGGCGAACCTTTAACAATGAAGGACTACGATAGACTGGTACAAAAAGACTTACCTGATACACAAGCAGAAGCAAAAGATCCTTGTTGGAAGGGTTATAAACAAATTGGTATGAAAAAGAAAGGTGGCAAACAAGTCCCTAACTGTGTACCAGAAAGAAAAACTATTTTTAGTGAATTAGAAAGTTTAAACGAAATTGCATCCGCGGGTGCTACAAGTGCAGGTAGCATTGCTACCGTGGTTAATCCACACGTTGCCATCGGCGATAAAAATGCACGTAAACGTTATGGACAAAAGGGAGAAAACCCAAATCCACCAAAAGCGAAACCACAAAAACCAAGCGACAATGCACTGGACATGAAAGGTGTTTCTGTCTTTGGAGGAACGATAAGTAGATAGTCATGAGAGCCGTAGAATTTATAAAAGAAGATAGACAGCAATTAAACGAATTTGCTTTTGTACCATTTGCGATAGCCGCTCTAGTAAGAGCCGCTGGTCCTATGGTGATTAAACAGTTGGCCGGCAAAGGTGTAAAAGAAGTAGCAAAAAAAATGGCGGCTGAACAACTAAAAAAACAAGCAATAAAAAAGGCGGCGAGTTCTGGATTTCAACAGGCGGCTAAATCAACAGGCGGCAAAACAATAGCAAAAGGTATTGTTAAAAAAGGTGCTGAAAAAGCAGGTAAACTTGCAATCGGTGCAGGCGAAGCAATTCTTAGAAATCCAGGAAAAAGTTTTTTAGCATATGCTGGATGGAAAGCCTGGAACAGTGTGGACGAAATTAAACAATGGCTAGGTGCTAAATTTGATATGGAGCAAGGAACCATTGCTAGTATTGCTGAAACAATTTGGGATTATAAAATTCATGCGGCAGTAGTTGCGGCAGTGGCTTGGGGCGGATACAAGTTTTATCAATGGTTTGGAAATAGAGATGAAGATCAAATTACCAACGATGTTGTTAGAATGTCAGGCGTTAAAGGACAAGTAGATGGTGGTATAGATGTAGGTGAAATGAACAATGATAAATGGTTAGCACTTCTAGTTAGTGGTGCTGTTGTTGGTGGACTAGTTGGAAAATACTGGCCTGAAATTAAAAAGAAAATTGCGGCCATGAAAGATGGTACAATGGATTGGGTTAAAGATACGTTGGGTATAGGTGATGACGATGCAACAGGAGCACAACAAGGTGGAAGACCTGATGGTGCAAATGATCCAATACCAGGAGCATAGGAGAATATATGATGGAAAGAGATGAAATATTAGATAAGATTTTTGAAACAGACTATGATGCACCCGCTAATAGTTATGAAGCGGAAATGGTTAATAACCAAGTGGCGTTTATCAAGTATGCGGTTGACGAAATTGATGAGCACGTTAAGTCTGGTGGTATATTCCCTGAATGGTTTCAAAACAAATTAAGTGGTGTTCATGAAACAATCAAAATGCTACACGCATACATGGAAGGCGAAAGACAGCAACAAGAACGACAATTAAAGTTAAAATCTATAATGAGTTCTGAAGATTCCTACCTTGAAACACTGCAAGACAAGTTACAAAAGATGACTGATTATCATGCAAAGAAAAAAGCACTACAAGATATTCAAATGGATCCTAACACAGATAAAGATCCAGAACTAAAGAAAGAGTTGATTAAAAGATTACATCGTTTAGAAAAAACAGGAAAATAATATGTCTGATCTGCACAACATACTCAACAAATTTAACAGCCTAGGAATAGTTAACAAAGGATTAACAGTTGACGGTCCAATAGGTGCTCCTAAGAAACAAGACAGCACAGAAGTAAGTCCGTCATCTCATGCAAAACAAGTTAATGAAAGTGTTGGAAAGAAATTCATTCCAGGAGTTAGTGATGTTAGTGCAAACGATTTCGCCGCATTAGCAGGAATTAAAAGACAATCAACAGGTACTATGTACGCTGAACAACCTAAAAGACAACCACAACAGCAATCCACAGCAACTATGCAATCACAATCAACTTCAAATGCTGATTGGAATAAAGTAATGAACAGATTAGATTCAATGGAAGAAAAATTAAACAAAATGTTTGAATCATTAAATCCTGCTCCGTGGAAAAAATCTTTAAATGAAGATGTTGAAGTTCAAGAAGGAGACTTAATAATTAAAAGACCAGCATTTAATCATGCTATGCAATCTGCAATGGATGATCTACTTTGGAAAACAACTAAAAATCCTGAAATGATTCCATTGGTACAGAAGTTATATAAACTAGCCACTGGCAAGGATGTTGAGTATGATTCTGATAAGGATAGTTTTACAATTAAAGCAAAGCCAAAAGAATTAAGTCCGGCGGAAAAAATTATAGCAAAGACAAAAAAAGAGTTAAACACAGAAGATACTCTTAAATCAGAGTTTGCTTCTTTTCTAAAAGAGTTAGAAAACTTTAAAAAATGAGAGCAAAAGAGTTCGTAGATTACTTCTATGGTCTTGATCCGGAACATTTGTCCTATGGATATAAGATCGGTGATGTGTACGGAAAGAAAAATCTAAAAGTACCACACGCAAAACTGCATAGAAAGAAAAAAGTAGAGGAAAAGTGGAGTGAGAAGTACAAACGATCAATCAACTGTAACAATCCAAAAGGATTCTCACAACGTGCTCACTGCCAAGGAAGAAAAAAGTAGATCCATTGACTTTATAACGTCAATGAGTGCCGAGTATTACGAAAAGATCGGCTATCGTTTAACTAAAACATTTGATCATTACTTCCCCGAAAACATAAAATTACATATTTGGTCCGAGGATACACTGCCCGTCGACAGTAATAGATTTATTTTTCATGACCTGCAAACAAATGAATTTTATAATAGATTTACAATGCAGGTAAAAAAGCCTAACAAAACATCTAAAATGAGCATAAAAGTAGGTGCTCAGTATGAAGCAAGTAAAATACTAACAGGTAACACACTAGTTTGGTTGGATGCTGATGTGTTTATTATCAAACCAATTGATCATACATTTTTCAACAAGGTTACTCCACATGGATTAGCAAAATATATGGGGCAACATTATGATTCAGGACCCGAAACAGGTTTTATTTCATACAATAGAACACATTCAGAATTTATAAATTTCATGGAACAGTTTGTAGACATATATTACAGTGGAAGAATATATGATATTAATCCTAGTGTTGATACAGGAGCATGGTGGACAGTAAAACAATCAATGCCAGAAGAATTTTTTCACAGTTTAAGCAGTCATCTAGGAGTCAGTCACGTGTTCTCCGGAAGTGAACTGCGTGAATACCTCGGTCATGCCAAGGGTGCGATAAAATCAACAAAGCCAGATCTCTGTGATAATCGAGCATTTGTAAATATAGAAAACTAAATACTATTGAAGGGGTTGCTCAGTAACCTCTTTTTTAACGAAAGAGAGGAACCCTATGGCCTACTTGGTAGCAAATATACCACCAGTTGAATGTTTTGTTAGAAAAGAATACTTGTATGATTTAACTCCTGATCCAGAATTTCCAGGAAAACTTCAAGGACAAGGTGAATACGCTCATGCAATATGGGTATCAGTAAAAAGTATTCGAGGAAAAGCACTTTACGTTGAAAGTTTATTAACAGAATACGGTGCTTTATATGACAAGTTACCTTTAAGTGCTTATGTATGGCGTACAAATATCGATCAGAAAGATCTTCTTCCTTTAGATAATTTAGAAATATGGGACGCTTTCTCCTATCATATTAGTGTAATTAGAAAAGAAACATTAAAAGAATGTCGTGTTGCATACTTTGGCAAAGACAAACAACTGCATCACGGTGAATATATGTTTACTGTTGACAGTTGTCATTCAGAGCCAAATGAATTAAATGTAAGCCTATCAGAAACTCCTAACGAACATAAATCTTTTAATTTTATTAAGTTAGATAACGGTCAATTTGCCGCACAACCAAACAACAGATGTAAATGGTTCGATCAAAGTTTAATCAGTTCTGAGACCAAAACCGCAAACTTTAAGGTAAGTACACATGAGTTTAGTGTCGAAGACAATCCTAAGTGGAGTGCAAATCACGGTGACGGCACTAGTTGGCAATACGAACTAAAAGAAACGAAACCGAAAGTTGGAAAAGATTAGAGTAAAAATACAAAGAACCATTGAGTATAATGGTCCTAACAAACGAGATTACTTCCTAGCAGATCTTTTAAAAAAGTTTAACCCTAAACTAGGTTGTGAAGTCGGTGTGCGTAACGGTCGCACAACATTCCATCTACTAGATAAATTTCCAAATCTCACAATGTATGCTATCGACTATGACACAAAATTGTTCATGAGTGATAGAGCAGTATTAAAATATGGAACAAGATTGAATCCAATACAAGGAAATAGTCATGAAGTACACACAAAGATTGAGGACAATAGTTTAGATTTTGTTTTCATCGACGCCAGTCATGATTATAATAGTGTTAAAAAGGACATAGAATATTATACACCAAAATTAAAAGAAGATGGTTGGTTATGTGGACACGATATGGATTTTCCTGGCGTAAACAAAGCAGTTCTAGAACTATTACCAAACAATCATCATATCGGTCCTAACAATGTTTGGTTTACCTGTTTGAATAAATCTATTCCAATTCCATTTAAAGTTCTTGACAACTAGCATAAATCTATTATATAATAAACAATCATACATATACAACCAAAGGAGTTTAACATATGTCAGGCAAAGTTTTCGGACCAGATGAAAAAGCAAAACTAATTCAAGTAGTTGGTGAAGGTGCCAATGTTATGCAGGAAATCGATGATCTTAAAGAAGGTCTTAGAGACACTGTAAAAGCAGTAGCAGAAGAACTTGATATCAAACCCGCTTTAATTAATAAAGCAATTAGTATTGCACAAAAAGGTAACTGGGGCGAGGTTTATTCAAATTTTGATGACCTTGAAACTATTATTGTTACCATCGGTAAGGACAAATAATTTTGGATTCCATAAAACGTTTTTGGACTGAAAGTTATCATTCTGATAAAATAGCATTTGCTTGTGAACTTATCAGTTTCGTATTCACTGTTGGTGCGAGCCTAACACTTGCACTAACAGCGAACAATCCTAATATGGCTGTTGTATATCCTGGATTTTTTATAGGATCCCTTACAGCCGTTTATGCTTATTATAGACGCAGAATACCGTGGCCAATGATGCTAACGACTTATTTTGCTATTGTTAATGTTTTTGGTTTTGGGAGAGCAGTCGGATGGTGGTAAATCTTTGGCAAAAAGTAAAGGACTTTTGGATTAGAAGTTATACTTCAGATCGCAGAGCATTTTATTATGAAACAGTGGCAAGTATTTGTGTGTTTACATCAATGACTTGGATTTCAATGACAGCACAACATCCACCGATGCATTTGATTTATCCTGTAAGTTTTACAGGTGCTGTTTTTAGTATCGCGGCATTTTTACGCAGGGGTGCAGGATGGCCTTTGGTTATGACTACCTATTTTGCTTTCCTACACGTATTTGGTTTTGGCAGAGCAATGGGTTGGTGGTAATATGGGCAGAATGAAAGAGCATTTAGAAAAAACAATTCATACAAGGATGAATGCTCTGCAACATTGGATGGAAGGAAACTATCATCTAAAGCGTCCCGAGGTTGTTGAAGAACACATTCTAACAATAACAAAATTTTGGAGTTTTCTATCTGAAGAAGATAAAGACTATATAGATGGTGCTAGGTACGCAATCGAAAAAAAGATGGAATGGAACGTATGAAATATATAGTAGATGTTGACGGAACCATTTGTAGCCTAAATATAACAGCAGATGGTAAAAACGAATACGAATTCGCAAAACCTTTCATGAAACGAATAGAACATCTAAATAAGTTATATGATGAAGGGCATGAAATACACTATTGGACAGCAAGAGGCATGAGCAACGGCAATTTAGAGGCAAAGCAACAATTAACAATAAAGCAATTTGAAGAATGGGGAGTAAAATACACTTCTCTAAACTTTAAGAAACCACACTATGATATTTGGATTGATGACAAGGCACAAAATGAAAAAGATTTTTTTGGTAACATTGACGGTTGATTTATTTCTAAATAGATCGTACAATTAAACTATGCATAAGGTATTGTCGGCCATAAACGACTTAATTTGGTATTGTCAGCCGAAAGTGGCAAATAGGAGAATAAATGAGTTACGTAGACGCTCTGTGGGACAGAGATAAGGATATAATCAAAGTCGTTGAACGAAATAAAAACGGCGAAAGAGAATTCCGAGAATTTCCAGCAAGATATATATTTTACTATAAAGATCCTCGAGGTAAAACGCAAAGTACTTTGGGCGATTCTGTTACCCGTGTGGTATGCAAAAGTTGGAAAGACTTTCTTAAAGAACAAAAAATTAACAAACACCGCGGACTGTATGAAGCAGACATTAATCCTGTTTATCGACTGCTTGAAGAAAACTATCTAGGTCAGGACGCACCTAATCTACACAAAGCATTTTTCGACATTGAGGTTGATTTTGATCCTAAGCGTGGATATAGTTCACCTGAAGATCCATTTACACCTATTACAGCAATTACGGTGTATTTACAATGGATGGAAAGTCTTGTAACACTTGCACTACCTCCTAAGGCTATGTCAATGGATGATGCCAAGTATGCAGTTAAAGACTTTGATAACGTTCACCTGTTTACCAGCGAAGCAGAAATGCTTGATACATTCCTAACACTAATTCAAGATGCAGATATTTTAAGTGGCTGGAACTCCGAAGGTTATGATATACCTTACACCATTAATAGAATTACAAAGGTACTAAGCAAAGAAGATACTAGACGTTTCTGCTTATGGGATCAGTATCCTAAGAAAAGAACTTATGAAAAGTTCGGAAGAGAACAAGAAACCTATGACCTAATAGGCAGACAGCATTTAGATAGTCTTGAACTTTATCGTAAATACACGTATGAAGAAAGACACACATATCGACTTGACGCTATTGGCGAAATGGAAGTTGGCGAAACAAAAACTGTGTACGAAGGTACACTCGATCAACTTTATAACAATGACTTCAGAACGTTCATCGAGTACAACAGACAAGACGTTGCACTACTGGACAAGTTGGACAAAAAACTAAGGTTCATTGATTTAGCCAACGAACTTGCTCACGCAAATACAGTTTTGCTACCCACCACGATGGGTGCAGTAGCAGTTACAGAACAAGCAATTATTAACGAAGCACACAGACGTGGCTTTGTTGTTCCTAATAGGGTACACAGAGAACCAGGTAGTGAACCTGCCGCAGGTGCTTATGTTGCTTATCCTAAAAAAGGATTGCATGACTGGATTGGATCGATGGACTTAAACTCACTATATCCGTCAGTAATTAGATCGCTGAACATGGATCCTGCAACTGTTGTAGGACAACTAAGACAAAACTATACACAAGAACACGTCGATCAAGAAATGACATTGCGTAAAAAATCATTTGCGGCGGCATGGGAAGGCAAATTTGGTAGTCTTGAGTATGATGCTGTTATGGAAAAACGCAAGGATCTTGCAATCACAATTGACTGGGAAAATGGTGAAGAAGACACAATGAGTGCCGCGGAAGTTTATAGGCTTATCTTTGAAAGTAATCAACCGTGGATGCTTACTGCTAACGGTACTATTCTTACATCAGAAAAAGAAGGTGTTATCCCAGGACTACTAGAACGTTGGTATGCTGAACGTAAAGAGATGCAGGCTAAGAAAAAACAAGCAATTGACGCAGGTAACAAAATTGAAGAAGCATTCTGGGACAAACGACAACTTGTTAAGAAAATTAATCTTAACTCTTTGTATGGGGCCATTCTTAATCCTGGTTGTAGATTTTTTGACCCTAGGATCGGGCAAAGTACAACACTTACAGGTAGACGTATTACTAAACATATGGCCGCAAAGGTAAATGAAATTATCACAGGCGAATATGATCACACAGGTAAGGCAATTATCTATGGTGATACTGACTCCTGTTACTTTAGTGCATACACCAGTCTACGTGCAGAAATCGAAAAGGGCGAAGTAGAATGGAACAAAGAAACAGTAACACAACTGTATGATACTATCTGTGAAGAAGCAAACGAAAGTTTTCCAAAATTTATGCAAGATGCATTTCATTGTCCTAAGTCAAGAAGTACAGATGTTATTGCGGCTGGACGTGAAATTGTTGGCTCAAAAGGCTTGTTCATTACAAAGAAACGCTATGCTGTTTTGATTTATGATTTAGAAGGCCATCGTGTTGATGTTGATGGCAAACCAGGTAAGGTAAAAGCAATGGGTCTTGATCTTAAGAGATCAGATACTCCTGTGTTTATGCAGGACTTCCTAAGTGAAGTATTGTTGGCTGTGCTGACAGGTGCCCAAGAAGAACAGGTGCTTGATATGATTAGCGAGTTCCGAACAAAATTTAAAGCAAGACCTGGTTGGGAAAAAGGTTCACCTAAACGTGCAAATAACGTTACGGATTATCATGCTAAAGAAAAGAAGCAAGGTAAAACAAATATGCCAGGACACGTAAGAGCAAGTATTAACTGGAATACGTTACGTGAGTTAAATGGTGACAATTATAGTATGCGAATTGTTGACGGTATGAAGGTAATCGTTTGCAAACTAAAAAACAATCCATTGGGATATACTTCGGTTGCGTATCCTACAGACGAACTAAGACTGCCTAATTGGTTTCAAGAACTTCCGTTTTCGGATGATGAAATGGAATCAGTTATCATTGATAACAAATTGGACAATCTTATAGGCGTTTTGGATTGGGATATTAAATCAACCGAACAGAAGAATACATTCAATAATTTATTTGACTTTGAATGATTTTCTAAATATAATATAAGGAACGGAGAAAAAACATGAAAGACATTTTACAAGACATTGTAGCACATACACACGCACTTGGCTTTTTAAACATTGTTAAGGTAAACGGTGATGATGCACAAACAGGTATCGATAGCATGGCGGAAGATCGCTCTGTTATCCTACAAGCAAACACAAAGACTGCCCAGATAGAAATGAAGGGTACCTTTGGTATGCCAAACCTAAATAAACTAGACATTCACTTGAAGTGTCCAGAATATAAGGATGGTGCAAAGATTGACGTGGTAACTGCTGACAGAAATGGTTCAACTATTCCAGTTGGTATTCACTTTGAAAATCAAACAGGCGATTTTAAAAACGACTATCGTTTTATGAACGCAGAGATTATTAATGAAAAACTTAAAACCATTAAGTTCAAGGGTGCAAGTTGGGACGTTGAAGTATCACCGACTGTTGCAAGTATTCAACGATTTAAACTTCAAGCAACTGCTAACGCAGAAGAAACTGTGTTTACTGTGATTGCTGACGGTAATGACGTTAAGTTTAAATTTGGTGATGCAAGTACACACGCAGGTGAATTTATTTTTGCTACTGGTATTCCAGGTAAACTTAAAAACGAATGGGCATGGCCTGTTGCACAGGTAATGGCTATTTTAAATTTGAGCGGAGATAAGATTATGCGTATTTCTGATCAAGGTGCTATGCAGATTGCTGTTGATAGTGGTCTTGCAAATTATGAGTATATCTTACCAGCACAAAGCAAATAGGAGTTTATGTCTAAACCGACTTTAGTACAAAAAATAGGCACATGGCATTCTAAGATATTTGGATATGTTAGTGAAAAGGCAAAAACAAGTAAAGTATGGGCAATACTATTAACAGCATTGGTGATTTACGAACTGATAGAACACTTAGTATTTCCTTGGTTAGTTCCATTACTCGCTATAATGGCATTTGGAGGAAAATAATTGAATACTAATCTAACACAAGAACAAAAGGATTACGCAATATACCTTCCGGCATTGAGTGGCTTCTATGCTACCTTTATTGGTAAACAACGCAGAGAAGAGTATGTAGATAAAAGTCGTATTCCTTTTCCGAACAACGACATGGAAGGTCTTAATTGGCTTAATCCACAAAAGGGTATATTCCAATATCATTGGACTTTGTATTCTGCAGGACACGCCGAACTTGACATTAACAAGGACGCACCTAAAGAATTAATGATCCGTGAACGTGATCGCGAAAATAGTTGGCTACTTGGTGACTCAGGTGGTTTCCAGATTGGTAAGGGTGTTTGGGAAGGTGATTGGAAAGATCCTAATTGTCCTAAGGCTAAAAAGAAACGTGAGCAGGTTCTTGCGTGGATGGATGCTTATATGGACTATGGTATGATCCTTGATATTCCGGCTTGGGTGGCACGTTCTCCGGCAGGTGCAAAAGCAACTGGAATTAGCACATATCAAGAAGCCGTTAATGCTACACGCATTAACAACGATTACTTTATGAAGAATCGTACAGGTGCTTGTAAGTTCTTAAACGTATTGCAAGGTGAAAACCATGCAGACGCTGAAGATTGGTATCAGCAGATGAAAGACTACTGTGATCCTAAGAAATATCCAAATGATCATTTTAACGGATGGTCAATGGGTGGTCAGAATATGTGTGATGTACACTTGGTACTAAAACGCTTGATAGCATTACGTTTTGATGGATTGCTTGAAAAAGGCAAACACGACTTTATGCACTTCTTGGGTACAAGTAAACTAGAGTGGGCAACGTTGCTTACCGACATTCAAAGAGCAGTTCGCAAATATCACAATGAAAACTTTACAATTACATTTGACTGTGCTTCACCGTTCCTAGCAACAGCAAATGGTCAGATCTATTGTGAACTTGAAACAGAAGATCGTAAGAAGTGGGTTTATAGAATGGTACCTAGCATTGACAACAAAGCACTTGCAACTGATACTACACCCTTTGGTCAAGCATTTGTTCGTGAAGGGAAACATGGAAGTTTTAAAGATTCGCCAATTACAGCAAATCTACAAGCCAAAGATATTTGCATCTATGCACCAGGCGACCTAAATAAAATAGGTAAAGAAGGCAGAACAAGTTGGGATAGTTTTTCATATGCGATCCAAATGGGTCATAATGTATGGAGTCACATTAATGCAGTACAAGAAGCAAACAGACAATATGATACGGGACGAGTTCCTGCAATGCTTGTCGAAGAACGCTTTGACAGGATATTTTTTAGAGATGTTGTGGAGGCAATATTCGCAACTGACAACCGCGACACAGCGAACGCGGTGGTAGAAGAGTTTTCGAGATTCTGGATGTCAATTATTGGCACTAGAGGAGCAACAGGTAAAAAAACTGTGAATGCTAGTACACAGTTTAATGCTCTTTTTGAGGTGGATGCACCAATATTAAAAGAAGACGAAGACGTTCATGAAGATGGATGTTTTAGTGAAGATGAAGAAAATAAACTAGAAGAACTGGAGGCATAATGTCAAAGATAAAAAATAAAAAAGTGAAAAAACTAATGCAAGATCACGAATACTATTCAAACAAAGTTGAAGAGATCGAAAGAGAACGTAGTGTATTTAGAGATTTCGGACATAAGGCATTATTAATTAAACTTAAAAAAACAAAATTATATCTTAAAGATCAAATTGATAGGTTATTAAAAAATGAAGCGTGATTATACAGATGGCGTAAGGGACGATGTTAACTACTTTACAGGCTTTGAAGTAGAAAAAACACCTGCGTATGATATGGACACACTATTTGTCGTAGGTTGTCGTCCACTAGAAGAAGTTCTTGCTAAAGCAGAAGATCACCATGTGGATCATATCTATCTTGGTGCTAATCATAGTTTTGTTCCAAAAGAAGAATGGGAAGATTTGGTACTAGGATTATTAGACGCTAAATCGTCTTTGGGTAGAAATTATATGGTAACACTTGATTATGATGTTAAGTATCACGAATGGATACTAGAATGTGGAATGACCGAAAGACACAACTTTATTCCACTGTTAAGTGTAAAACTACCTTATGTAACTCAACTAGGCTACAATGCTTGTATTAAGATTGATGACTCAGACTTTAATCATTCCAATCCTGGAGTTTGGATTCATCAAGTTCATGACCTTTTGGACAGAAATAAATTCACGGATTGGAGCAAATATGGCAACGATAATCCGGTTGACAAAGAATAAGAAAGGCACTATACTATGAGTACAATGGACGAAATTATTAAAGAAGCAACGAAAACTGAAAATCATGAGAGAATCATGAATACTGCTAAACGTATGATTTGGGTTACGTTCCGCAAGGAAGGTATCCACAAGTATCCTGCGGCACTGACTGATCCAAGTCTTGCAACAGGTGATGAATATGATGTTTCGTTCTTGGGTTATCCCCACAGACACATATTTCATTTCAAGGTCGGTATCACTGTAACTCACAACGACAGAGATATCGAATTCATTCAATTTAAACGTTGGTTGGAGAAATTATATGACAGTAAGACACTAGAGTTAGACTACAAGAGTTGTGAAATGATGGCTGACGATCTATATGAAAAGATTTCAGCGAAACACCCGGGCAGAGAGGTTCACATCGACATCAGTGAAGATGGTGAAAACGGTGCCCATATCGAATACGCAAAATATTAAAGGAGATGACTGTGTCATATTTTGCAGATAGACCCGATGTTGTTAAGATCTTTGATGATCTTGACAAGTTCCGTAACTTTTGTCGCTTCAATGCGTACAAATTTGACGAAGCGAATATGTATAAAACAGATTCGCTAGAATGGAAGGCTTACCAAAGCGGTAAGTCAAATTGGCCTTGGGGTGCTCAAAAGCAAAAGCCAAAGTTCAATAACAATGGCTTTAAGAAACCTTACAAAGGTAAACGTAAAAGCAATTAAGTTTGCAAGGAGTTGTAGTATTATGAAAATATGGTTAGTAGATTTAGAAGCAGTTGAAACTAGGTACACAGCACAGTGGAAAGTTCACCTGCCTAAGATTCTTAAACGTGTTGGCGGATTACATCCTGAAAGGGTTGACATTGAAGTCATGGACGGTGCTGACGATATTCCTGATGCTACAACTCCTGGTGCGTTTTTAAACTTTGGTGGTACAAACATTTATAAATGCACACAGATAGAAAAACTATCAAGAGCATTTACAGCAGGTAAAGTAAAAGACGGAGATCAAATTATCTTCACAGATGCGTGGCATCCTGGTATTATTAATGTGAAGTACATGGCAGAATTGCTAGGTATTAAGGTTGTTACACACGGACTATGGCACGCCGGTAGTTATGATCCTGCAGATTTCTTAGGACGTATTATAGGTGATGCACGATGGGTAAGACACGCTGAAAAGAGTTTCTTCCACGCATATGATCATAATCACTTTGCTAGTGATTTTCATATTGATTTATTCTGTCTTGAATTGCTAGGTATAGATAGAGAATCAGCAAAAGCAACTTATATTAAAAATAAAAAGATAGTGCGTACAGGTTGGCCAATGGAATATACAAAAGACTCGTTGGTGCCATATCGCAATATGAAAAAAAGAAAACTTATTCTGTTTCCGCATAGAGTTGCTCCTGAAAAACAACCAGACATCTTTTATGACTTAAAAGAAACTCTGCAGGATGACTATGAGTTTGTTGTATGTCAAGAACAACATTTAAGTAAAATTGAATATCATAATTTACTAGGCGAAGCAAAAATGATTTTTAGTGCTAATCTACAAGAAACACTAGGCATTAGTGCATACGAAGGTGCTGTTGTAGATGCGTTTCCGTTAGTTCCAGACAGGTTATCATACAAAGAAATGTATGATGATTATTTTAAGTACCCAAGTGAATGGACTGAGTCGTTTGAAGCATACAAAGAACACAAAGACAAATTAATTGAAAAAATACATTGGGTAATGAATGATCATAAAAAGCATTTACCAAAAATAGATACACTTGTTAAATTTTTATCCGATGAGTATTTTAGTTGTAAAAATTTAATTAGAACTTTAGAGAATAAAGACAATGATTAAAATATTTGATAACTTTGCACCAGAATGGTTATATCAAAGAAATCTCGTCGAAATGACAACAGGTGTTTTTCCTTGGTATTGGCCTAGTGGAGCATATAGTGATCATCCAGATGTTAGTGCATTTGGAAATGAAATATTTCACGGTGCTAGAGGACATAATGCATTACATCTTGCACCTAGCCTAACGTATATCATGGATTATTGGTTTGATAAAAATAAAGATTGGTTTAAACTTGTTGAATTTGAAAGATGTAGAGCCAATTTATACACACCAGGACAAACGGTAGAAGAACATATAGATACTGATAGACAAAACAGATATAGTCTGTTATACTATGTAAATGATAGTGACGGCGGAACTACTATTGGTGGTGAAGTTGTTGAGCATAAGGCTAACAGAGCGGTATTGTTTAACAGCGATATCAAACATCAAGCAATAAAAAATACTAGTCCTGCTAGAATTAGTATTAATATTATAATGCACGGAGAAGTAAATGAAAAAGTATGAAGAAGTAACACGCAGATTAAAGGACGCAAACAAGCGTTACTGGGCCGGCGACAATATCAGTGAATTCATTTATGTCGGCGAAAAATCAGAACTAATCAAAGAAGCAACAGAAAAGTTTGAAGGTGTGCTAGACGCACTTATTATTGATAGAGAAAACGATCCTAACAGTCACGGTACTGCTAGACGTCTTGCAAAAATGTATTACAACGAACTAATGCAAGGACGTTATGATCGTATTCCACCAGCAACTGCTTTCCCCAATGAAGGTGAAAATGCATATACAGGTATGCTTGTTGTGCGAAGTGAACTTAAGAGTGTTTGTTCGCATCATCATCAACCGGTAACGGGTGTAGCATACATTGGTGTTATTCCTAATGGTAAAGTAATCGGACTTAGCAAATATACACGTATTGCACAGTGGTGTGCTAGACGTGGAACATTGCAGGAAGAACTTTGTAATGATATTGCACGTGAAATTGAAAAGGCTACAGATGCAAAACACTTAGGTGTTTATATTCAAGCAACACATGGTTGTTGTGAGAACAGAGGCATTATGGCACACAGCAGTCTTACACAAACAACCGTGCTAAAAGGTTCATTCAAGGATGATCCTGCTACTAAAAAAGAGTTTATGGACAATATTAAATTGCAACAAGAGTTTGCACCGAGATAATTATGACTAAAACAGATCCTTTAAAAGAAAGTTACACAATTACATTTGACGAAACTAATACTGACTATGCTTCGTCATATTATCCAAATCCAACATATACATTTGATAATCTAGCCAATAATACCATTAACTGGACAGGTCCTGGAGCAACTGTTGGTGGTGTTACAGAATCGGTATTTGTAAGTCCGTATGGTCAAGGATTTTATGTTGACGAAGCACTAGTAGAGTCAAACCCAACTTGTAAATCAATATGGGAACAATTTAAGTATGTCTACGAAATAGTTAAAAGAGACAAAGAGAATGGGGATTCAGGGGATGAAGTTAATTTCTAATTTTTTAAACTGGTTAGATAGTTTAGGTCGTAAACGTATTATCATGGACCGTTACGATAATCAACCTTATCTAACAAGATATTATTTGTTTTTAAAAGATAGAAAATGGTTTCCGTTTAACGTATTCCTACACAAATTTCACAAAGGAGATTTAGATGACTTACATGATCATCCATGGCCTTATTTCACTCTTATACTCCGTGGAGGCTATTGGGAACATACACCAAAGGGAAAATTTTGGAGAAGACCAGGTCATTTTCGGTTTTGCACTCCTAGGAGCCTTCATCGTATCGAACTTGCTCCTGGTGTTACACCATGGACACTTTTTATTCCAGGACCTAAATTAAGAGAATGGGGGTTTGTACGCAAAGGTGAATGGGTACAACACGAACAATATCTAGAGGAAAAATACAATGGAAAATAGTAAAATTAATACACCAGAAGGCCGTGATTGGCTTACAACATTATTGCGTGAACAAAAGGTAGTTGTTACCTTTAATAAAAAAGATGGTGAGCAACGTGTAATGACTTGCACACTTAATCAAAACATTATTCCGCAGGATAAACTTCCTAAAGGAACGCAAGATACTGTAAACGAAGGTAAAAAGAAAAACGAAAATGTTATGGCTGTTTATGATATCAATGCAGAAGGTTGGAGATCATTTACTTGGGCGAATGTAACTAATGTAGAGTTTTCTTTAGGGGATTGATATGATTAAGAAGAAGTTTTATACTTGGCAGGATGTTGAAAAAATGTGCGTTAGCATTGTCAATCAAATGTACAAGGACAACTGGCGTCCTGATTACATTGTAGGACTTACTCGAGGTGGCAATGTTCCTGCTACTATTATCAGCAATATGACAGGCATTCGTTGTGAATCATTAAAAGTAAAACTTCGTGACATCGAAGCAGATGAAGAATGCGAGAGTAATTGTTGGATGGCAGAGGATGCTTATGGGTACGATGAGAATGGTGAATACGCACCAGAAATGGGCCAATTCAAACATAATCCAATGGGCAAGAACATTCTAATTATAGATGACATCAACGATACAGGTGCTACATTCAATTGGATCAAAAAAGATTGGCAGAGCGGATGTTTGCCTAAAAGTCCTGTATGGGATCAAATTTGGGGTGATAATGTTCGCTTCGCAGTATTAACAGAAAATCTAAGCAGTGGGTTTGACGGCGTGTCATACTCTTGTGATGAAGTAAACAAAGCAGAAGAGGATGTATGGTTAGTATATCCCTGGGAGAATGTAGGACACTATGGCTAAAAAAGGCGAAGTACAACAACAGCAACCGAACAACATAGACAGCAATGGTGTTTATCTTTTAATGGATCAAATTACCTATGCTAGTTGTAAGGACGCAATTAAATGGATAATGAATCATAATCTAAGTGATAATCCATTACCAAAATAAACACTTATAATTAATTCACCAGGCGGCGATGTACACGCGGCGTTTGCATTAATTGACACAATGAAAGCAAGTAGTATTCCTATTAAAACAGTAGGATTAGGATTAATTGCAAGTTGTGGATTCTTAATTTTTATTGCAGGTGAAAAAGGTAAACGTATCCTTACACCTAACACAAGCATTTTATCACATCAGTACACTTGGGGTAGTAGAGGCAAGGAACACGAACTGTATGCTAGAGTAAAGGAATTCGAACTCAGCACAGAACGTATGATTAATCATTACAAAAAATGTTTAGGAATGACAGAAGCAAAAATTAAAGAAATACTTCTTCCGCCACAGGACGTTTGGTTAAGTGCTGAAGAAGCAAAGAAACTTAAAATTTGTGATAAGATTGAGGAATTGTACTAATGCGTGAAGACCTGATGGTACAGCAACAGGTAAAAAATGTATGGCAACACATGGTTGGTGTTATTTGTCTGAATCAAGTTAATAGACGTCAAACCAAACCATTGCTTACAAAATTTTTCAAACGCTGGCCAACAGCAAATAAACTATTGCGTTCAGCAACTATTCCTATGCTGGAAGAGTTTTTAGCACCTTTGGGTATGCAAAAGGTAAGAGCAAAACGCATTTATAAGATGAGCATACAGTTTGAAAATTGGGACGGAGAGGATGCTACACGACTTTATGGTATCGGTAAGTATGGTTCTGACAGTTATAAAATATTTTATAAAAACGAAATTCCAACAGATGTTCAGGACAAAGAACTAAAAAGATATATCAAGGAAGAACTATGTGGGAATATTGGTGCAAAGCAATAGGGCAAAAGGCATATGAACAAAAAAATAAAGCAGACAGAGTTGCAATTATACGCACTGTGTGGGTTTTATTACATATTGTTACTTGCCTTTTTATTATTATAGGTAACGGAAGGACACTACATTTATGGTAAACAAATCACCAGAACTTATTAAAGAACAAGAACTATTAATAGAAACTATTAAAAGACCCGATAGATATTATCGTATCAGCATTTGGGGTTATGGTAGTGAAATGGCTTGGTGTCCTATTAGCAAAGAATGTGCTGATTGGTGGAACTCACAGGAAGATCTATCAGCAGAAGAATACATGAGTGATCCTGAAGGGTTTGTAAAAGAACACACCATTCCAGATTTTGCTGATTTCCTAGCATTTAAAAATGACGAGGGAGAAACTTATTATAATGGCTGGCATGAATCACCAAACGAAGAATGTCACTTTTGGGGTGTTACCGATGAAGCCGCAAGTATTACCGTAGAGGAGGTTGAATCAGATGAGTATAATGCTCCTGTGATTGAAACCATAATCGATAGTAAGGACTTTCATAATGCTATCGACGAAGATGGTATTGAATGCACAATTGAAGATGCTGATGCAGTTATTCCTAAGGGTTGGTATGCACAGATGATCAGCAGTGAAAAAGGAACTTTCTTTGATGGTGTTCTACACTTGGTAGGAGAAACTTTTGATCCTACTAAACTTGTTATCAATCAAAACACAATGCCCAACGATGAAGTTTACATTCAGAGTGTTAGTTACGGAACCGAAGGCAATGAAGTAGAAATTGATAATCAAGGTGGGGACACCAACGGAAAAGGTTATTCAATTCATTTTTATGAGGAAACTTACGAACCACCGGTTCGAAACTAAA
>Ga0099848_1000202_pt1 | contig 26253 bp, 33 predicted proteins | sample CB_VirMetaG_3_FD_78179 | JGI IMG/M metagenome (GOLD analysis project Ga0099848, IMG submission 78179) | Freshwater to marine saline gradient viral communities from Chesapeake Bay - CB_1508_1S Viral MetaG | ecosystem: Environmental > Aquatic > Marine > Coastal | place: USA: Chesapeake Bay...
ACCTTCCAATTCAATACCATTGTGTCTTACGTCAATGTCACGGAATTGTGCCGTTCCTTGATCACCTTGTGCGTTGAATAAAGAACGAGTGATGAATCTATTACCCCAAGTTGTAGAGTAAGCGTTTACATTCAAGTTGAACTTACTTGCAATATAACCATAACCCAATTCCAAAGAACGAATCTCTTCGTTTTGGAGGTCTTCGTTAATAGTGTTACCGAAGTTAGGGAATACTGCATCAAACATAGGTTGACGAGAGATGTAACCCGCATTGAAGAAAAGGTTTGACTTTTCATTTAAATTGTAGTTAGCACCACCCTTGAGGTATCCACCACCTACATTAGCAACCAAAGAGATTGGTTCAGATGGAACATCAAAAAAGTCTTCTCTTTGGAAAGATTGGTTAGATAAACCACCTTGAATGACTGTGTTCAAACGATTGCTAGAATATTCCAACAAACCATTCACACCTTGCCATCCAACAATACCGTTGTTATAGTAGTCAATCTTAGGACCGTTCAAACCTGTATTTGCAAAAGGATTTGCAGATACGGTTGTGTTGATGAATTGTCCATTTGAGTTTTTATTACCTGTTGAGTAATATGCATCAAGACCCATCAAATCATTTAACACACGATAGTGATAACCTTTGTATTGTCTTAAGTCAACTCCGATAGAAGTTCTCCATTTTCCGAGTTGTCCTTCCAAGTTAGAGATTACTCCGTACCAGTCGTGTGAGTTCATAGATGAACGACGTACCAATACCGCACGATTCACATCGTTGTCTCTGTATCCATTAGAACCTACTAACAAACCATAGAATGGTGATGATGTAAGTGAATCTGTTGTTCCATAAGGAGTTGTAGAAGATTGATTGGTTGATACTGCAGCATCGAAATCAATAAAACCATTCTCATCACGAGTTCCTTTACCATTTTCTAAGTAATGGGTTGTCAAGTCAATATTGAATGGGTAGAAGTCGATAGCTGAATTACGGAAGTTTCCACCACGAGGACCAGTACCACCACCTCTACCATTTGAACCATAGAGAGATGTGTTCAATTTCCAATTAGAAGAAATGTTCCAATCCCAGTTCAAAGTTGCCAAAGGTTTATTGTAGAAGTTTCTTCTCATGTTGTATTCTTCACCATTCAAGAAACCAGCATCGGTATTCCATCTGCGATCGATTTCTACGTCTGAGTCACCAGCAGCTTCTCCGAAGTTTTGGTAGTCACGAATAGATACCCAAGAACTTCTTTGGTGGTGCCATTGTCCTGCTCCCAAATAAGAAAAGTTAAGGGAGTGGTTTGAACCCTCAGGAGAGTATCCAACAGCTCCGAAGTAAGTCCATCCCTCACCTTGAGTTCCGTAAACGTATCCATTACCGACCCAACGGGAGAGTAAGAATGAGGTTGCCCATCCTGACTTATTCTTACCTGTGTTTACAATCGCAGAAGTTTTGTAGAACCCATCGTTACCTACGGTTTGTGAAACAGAACCACCTTCTTTGAGCTCAGCTGCTTTCGTGAAGATAGAAACGGTACCACCCACGGATGGAACTGCAAGACGTGAAGCTCCCAAACCTCTTTGGATTTGAATACCACTTGCCACATCAGTTAATCCTTGCCAGTTCGACCAGTAAACCCATCCATTTTCCATATCATTAACGGGTTGTCCGTTGATAAGGAATGAAGTGTTTCTCTGATCGAAACCTCTTAAGGATATACGAGAATCTCCGTAACCACCACCTGTTTTAGTTGCATAAACACCAGGTGTTCTGTTCATGATTTCAGGAAATTCTAAGTTACCTACCTTAAGAGAAATTTCTGCAGGGGTAATTGTAGAAACCGCTACGGGAGTTTCTCTCACTTTTGCTACGTCAATAACTCCCGACGTTACTGTAACCTCATCCAATCTATATATTGAATCAAGTTTTTCATAATCTGCAGTTGTTTGAGCTGATATGTTGTTTACTACAAACAATCCTGCGATTAATAAAATAAAATTGGTTTTTTTCATTTTGATTTTATTTAGGTTTATTTAAAAAAAAAGCCGGGAAACCCGGCTTTCATCTTCATTCCATAATATTGGTAGAATTATTCAGGCAATAATTTTGCCAATTGTTTATGAAATATGTTGTCATAATTTTTTTCATGTTACTGAAAACTGTTTATAAATATGAATTACAAACCCAAAGGTAACCACAGACTATGAATTTTCAAGATTATCGAATGGTTAAATTTATTCTACAAAAGATAATTCATTAGTTTTCGGGTTCCAATCTACTGTCATCGGTTTTTGGGTGTAAAGGTATTGTTCATCCAAAACAGATGCATTGAAAAAGTGAGTGGTACCATCAAACTTATATCCGTAACCTGTGTGGATGTGTCCAAACACGTGAATCTTTGGTTTGATAGTGTCAACTCGTTTACGGAGTAATTCACAACCGATATTATTTGTTGGGTTTGATTTTACGGTATCCAAGTGTCCCCATGGAGGTCCATGTGTAATTAAAATTTCCGTATCCTCAGGAATTTGATTCCAATGTACTTCTAATTCCCAACCTTGGCGTGGAAGATTGAATGCCCAATTATAGAATTCAGGTTGCCATGGGGTTCCCCAAACTTTAACCATATTTTCGTAGTCCTCCGTATCCGAACCAATCAAGAACAAATCATCTTGAAGGTACTCAGATCCAGGATTCAGATCCAATAAGTGTTCAGTTGCTTTCGGTTCTGTCTGAAATCCCCAATCGTGGTTACCTGCGATGAAGATTTTATACTTGTAGTTGTCAATACCTGAGAACCACTTGATAAAGTCTTGTATTTCGTGACGGTAACCCCTACTCGAAATATCGCCCGCATGAATCAACACATCACCACCAGGTAGACTCGAAGTCACTTGATTGTGTTTTGTGTGTGTATCGGAGATGAACGTGATTCTCATAGTGCAAATATACTAAAATTTTTGTTTCAAACGATATTTTTCTACGGTATTTTTTACCTTAGAAACGTAATTTTCATCTTCCGCGTAATAGTTTGAAAGATACTGATAATAATCGGATTCTGAACTTATAGAACCCAAGTACCTACACTGATAAAAAGCATAATCATATACAGACTCTGCCCAACTATCGTAATATGCGTGGTTGTGTTGTGTCCCCTTAGCGGTGGATACTCTGCGAACAGATTCTTTCATACCGAATAGATTGTTATTCTCCCTGAAAATTCTGCTTTTGAAGTGTCCTGTTTCAACAATGGACTGAGCCATTGCAATGTGGGGAAACTTTACATTTAAGTCCTTCAAAAGTTGAATAAACTCTTCTTCTGTAAACTTGTTTTTGTCTTCCAATGAAAGAATTAATAGTTGTTCTTCATATGGGGTAAGATTTTCTATTTTCTTATATCTTCCATAAACAAAACTCAAAATTGTTGCCAGACAAAATAACAGGGGTAAATAAAAGTACATAATTTGTTTGGCAGGACGAAATGTTAAGTTTTCCCTATCGTAGATAAACAAATTAAATTTATATTTTTTCATGTCCACCATTTTTCGATATTTTTATTAATGAGTTTTAACATAAGTTTTTTTGCTTTTTCATGACGTATTTCGCCCATAATCATTGGTATTAATCTTCTGTCATCCTCATCACTTTCTGTCTTGAGTTGGATTTTTTCTCTGATAACCAAAGTTTCCTTGTATATTTTATGAGATGTTACCTGATTAAAAGTGAGTGGATATTTTTTGATGTATTCTTCAGAATCATCTCGAATGATTTCTTCTTCCACAGTGTGATATTCCGTTTCGTCTACATGAATAAATTTATATCTTGTCTCCAAATAGTCGTAATACTCGTGTCTGTAATGTTCTTCTTGGACTTTATCGAGCAATCGGAGAATGGTATTCATTATTTCAACATTTCGTTTTGAGTCGGAATGTAGGTTTAAAGATTCTTGAAGTTTTGACATTTGATTGATTTTAAATTTCATTATTTCCAACAAATAATGTGAATCATAGTCACGATCTCTCCAAATAATTGGAAACCATTTTATCAAATTTGAAACCCCATCTTTAATTCTACTCGGATAATACTTCATCTCGTACTTCCACCATAGATAAATTTTATTCCATAAACTTAGTTCTGTACTTTCCATAACGTAAAGATAAAAAAAAAGGTTGGGATTACCAACCTTGAAAACTACAAAAGAAAATGAATTATTTTTTCTTTAATTCCTGATTGTTTGATACCCTCGTTAACTTTGGGTGTAAGAACAAAATTAGTAAGTCCTGCATTGTCACCTGAACCATCTGAAGCAGTAAACCGAGGAGACAAAAATTTAACACTCATATCTAAATCATCCACAGCAACCCAATTGGTAACTTCAGGGTGAGTATCTAACCAATTTTGAATTTCCATGAATCTTTCCAATTCCAAATCAGCTCTGAATCTTAACATAGACCATTCTTTTGGAAACAAATCCTTAAACATACCGGTTACACCGATTGGTTTTTTAATAATACCTTGTGAAATGTAATATTCGCCCAACTCCTCCAACGAAGCGTAAAATCTCCAATCTGAACTAACAACAATCTCGGCACCTGTTTCTTGCAATATTTCATTGAGGATTCTGACTGATTTTTTATCAAAATTATCAAAACGTATGTCAACAGGGAGTTCTGAAGATGGTATACTGAATTTGAGACCGGCTTTACGTCTTTTTGTATTTCTACTACCCCAGTTATTCGACAAACAAATAACTCCATCGTTGTCCAAGAATATGACTTTCATATTGCAAATATACAAAAAATATTTTAATTTTTGGGTTTTGTTAAACAATCATAACAAATCAGTGTGGAAGATAATCCCGGTGGTATTTCTTCTTTACAAATTACGCATGAGTTCACTGAACTCGTCTCGGTATTGTTCATAAAATCTTTTTGTCATAAAATGTCCTTTATCAAAGGACATAGCATCTTCGTAAGAACCTTCGAAGATAACTTTTCGAGTACGACTATCAACCCGTACCCATGTCTCTATTGTTATATCACCTTTTTGTACCATACCATGTTTTGAAGATGATACAAAAATAATAAATTATTTTTCTATTTCTACGTCTGTGTTAATATTTTCTTCAAACCATTCTGGATCCATATAACCCACATCGGAGTCGTTATAAATAGGATTGATAAGTGGATGTTGAGACAGGGGTGTTTTGGCTTTCATTAGTCGTTTCGAGGTTTGTTTTTCTTCTCTATTCTAACATTACCCTTGACTATCTTTCTTTTTTTATTTGGATTTGATGGTTGTTTACCTTCGTCCTCAAAATAGTCGTTCAGTTCGTTAATGGAGATTTTAGACATTATATCAAAAAATTAAGATTGATGCAAATATATATGCAGAAAAAAGGCAAAAAACCGGCAGAGCTATCTGTCTGCCGGTAAGTGCAGTAGTGTCGAATTCTTTCCTTAAAAAACCCTACGGGGCTCCAACCCTTATAGCTTTCCTCTTCGAGTTCAGATAGAAACGACGAAAACCGCATCATTTTGTGAATTCGTTTCTTACTTTATCGCTAATGGGGATGGGATTACCATCCTCGTCAATTCTGACAAAGGTGATGTTTGTTGATAATATGATATCTTCCTCATGTGTATAGACATTAAAACTACGAGCTTCCATGTACATGTTACAACTTGTGTTGCCAACATTAACCACGTTGCCGTAAATCTTTAGAAGTGAACCTTCTTTGGCTGGTTTTTTGAAAACACATTTATCAATACAGACTGTAACCATACGTCTGTTGTGACAGAATTCCATGGCGTAGGCGGCTGCCGCAGCATCAATCCAAGCCATGAGTTTTCCTCCAAATAAATTTCCGTGAAATCCTAAATCCGATTTTTTTATCGGGTGAGTGTTTAATAACTGCATATTATTGTACTAAATAATGTTCGTAAGTTTTGTTTGGTTTTTCGTTGGGGAAATAATAAGTAAATTTTAATTTGTTGTCCACATAAATGTATTTGTAAAATCCTTTTGGTACTGTTGCCCCTGTTGGTAGTACCTGACAGTTTTTATCAAATACAACTCGGATTACTACTTTAATTTTGTGAGTTTTTGCAAGTTCTCTTTCATGAGCTTCGAGTAATCTCCAAGCCCCTCTATTGAGGTTTTCTTGTTGAAGTGCACAGTTGAGGTAGGAAAACGTTTTGTATAAAGTTTCAGTATCGCAGTTGAAAGCTGCTGCTGGAGCCATATGCCCCTTGTCCCACTCATTTTTTTCATAATCCAAACCGTCAGAGGTATAGATATCTTTAACACGATAAAAGTCCATACCTTTTCTACTAGCCGAACCATTAGGACATTGAATTTCGTATGTAACTTTTTTAGGTTGTTGGAGAACTTCCGAGTAAACGATTTCAAAAATTTCATTTTTAACATAAACGCTGTCTCTTGTTTGTGAATATAGTATTGTTGGTAAAACAAGAAGTAAAAATAGTATCTTCTTCATATGATTATAAATATTGTAAAAAATAAAAAAAGGGGGTTGTTCACCCCCTTTGGATTTATTTAAGTAAGTTATAGTACTCTTTAAAGTGTTTGATTCTATCTGCCAATCCAATAGTACCTCCGTTAACTCTTTTGGTTACGAGAGTCACTGTTGCGTCGTCAGCACCCCTATCTGAAATAGCATTCAAGCCATTTTTTGAGAAGAACCATGCTGCAGATGCTAATGGATATTTGGTAGCCACCAAGTCTGGGTTGGCAACCGTATCTTCACCGATTGACTTAGCGAATGCGGTGTAGTTGTCTTTACCTGTTAATTGAATGTAACCACGTCCTCTGAATTTATAACCCTCTTTGGTTTCTTCAGTTCCATTACCCATTCTGCCACCATAAACTTTGGAAGCAATTTTCTCAGGATTTCTAGCATAAGATTCCGCGAGATTGCCAGGGAAATATTTTGGGAAAATCTTCTTCAAACCATCGGCAGAATAATTTAAATTCTCTTGAATTGCTTTGAAGTTTCCTGATTCGTGTCCACACTGAGCTAAGAAGTGTGCCAACCTCAATGGGGTGTTTATGGAAAATTTTTCCATCACGGTTGGAATCTGTGCAATTACAGCATCAGGAACGTGTCCCTTTAATTTTTCTAAAGAGATAGGACCACCTGTAGGAATCACAACGTCTTCTTTGATTGTTGTGGCTCCAAGTCCCATTTTAGCCCAAGTGGCATCACCTACGATACCATCGGCAGTAAGTCCGTTTTTAGATTGCCACTCTTTTACTGCTTTTTCGGTTCCAGAACCAAAAATTCCGTCAGCACCCAATCCAAGTTTTTGTTGAAGTTTTTTTACATCTTCACCTTTTGAACCATTTTTCAGTAACATAAAATTTTTTTTTGTTTTGTTTATTTCCCATAAATACAAAGTGTATTTTGTAAATTGTATTTTTTTTATTATTTTTGAGTTATGAAAAAAATTTGGATTGTAATTTTGTTGACAATCAGTAATGTTGTGTTTGCTCAGTCGACCTGTATTGGATATTTTTGGGAAGAAAGTGGATTGTTTATCTCTCGTGACAATTATCAAGATAAAATGGGGTTTTACATGGGTGGACATGTTTACTCACCCTACGTACCTCCGATTTATTTCACGTCACCTCGAAATTACCCAAACAGATTGGGTATCAATTACGCAGTGATGAACAATGGATTCAATTTGGGGGTTGGTGTTAAGGCAACTTATTCCGATTGGACTGAAAGTGTAACTTTTCGTCCCGATTATGTTGTGAGATTTCACCCCCTTAAATTCTTGACAGGTAACAACAAATCCATAGATGTTTCTCTTATGATGAACTACTCAGAACGTATCACCTATGGTATTGGAATTTCTTTACCTTACCCGATGTATTAATAACAGGGGGTTGGTGATATTTATTTAGGTATGTCTGAAGAATTCGAAGATTATTTCAGGGAAGTAGAGTCTTTAATCGGTGATTGTACCGGTAACGATATGTATGCACTAAAGATGGTGCATAAGAATTATTTCCGTATCAAAACTGGATTTTATGAAGATGAAAATCCTGAAGAAATCTCCAAAGAATTGTGTATGTCCATCAATGAATCAATTAATGATGGTAAAGTCAATTGTAATAAATGTGGTTGGAGTTGGGATTTAATTGACGGAGGTGATGATCCTTACGTGTGTCATAAGTGTGGTAATAAAAACAATAACTTAAATGAATCTCTAATTCTCGAAAAGAGTATAACAGATAACCCTGTTCGACAAGTTGTTCAAGATTTAGTAAATGTTATAAAACTTCAAAAACCAGGGGTATATGAGTTACCTGATTTTATTCAAAGGAATCAGATTGAGTACGATTTTCCAAAGTTACCACTATTTTCAGTTACTTTAGATTTGGATTTCCAAGAAATTGATGTTCCCTACATCATGGATTCAGGACACTATGGTGATATCGAAGGTGATGATGAAGAAGGTTATTATTTCGATGATGAATTAGAAATTGCATTGGTAATAAATCCTGATGATTTCCCACAAAGTCTGTATGATATAATTGCAGATTTGAATGATAGTATCAGACACGAGTTAGAACACGCCTATCAAAAACATTCTCTTCGTGATGTTGAATTTTCTGATGAGGAACCACCACAGGGTAAAGAGTACTATAAACAAGAAACTGAGATACCGGCAGAAATTGCGGGATTCAGAAGGATTGTCAAATTAAGAAAACAACCCGTGGAGAAAGTTATAAAAGATTGGTTTCATCGACATAAACCTACTCATAATTTATCTGACGAAGATATAGACGAGTTAGTGGATTTTCTATCAGAGAAATATAAAGATTTTTACGGAAATGGATAAGCAAGAAGTTTTAAAAAATCTCGAAACTTTACCTGAAATGTTGAAGTATGTATGTTCGAGTCTGCTAACAAATAAAGAATCCAGTTTTGTTGCTATTAGTAATTTTCATCATTCATTCTTTTCGGACAAACCTAATGAATTGGAAGGTGTATATTTTGAAATGGAATTGAAAGTGTATACTGAAATTTTTGACTCAGGAGAACTCACTTGGGCATTTGATACTTGTTTGAATGATTATTACAGTTTATTTGAGGGATTTGGCATAACCAAAGAAGGTACTTTGATAGAAAAAGGTAACTATGAGGATAGTAGTTTAGGATTACCTCTAAAAATTGATTACGATTTGAGCACACAGTCCTTCAATGTTATTTTCGCTTCAGATATTCAAGATTTGTCGTGAATCACTGAAGTTTCTAGTAATGATAATTTAACGTTATTTTTTTGTTATTTACTTTCAATATTGGGTATAATTCATATATTTAATATTGATATAACCCCGTATTATGCTCGTTTTTAAACCAAATCCAAACCCATTTCGCACGCCTAATAGCGATGATTCTTCAGTGCAACCAATCTTTGATTCTTCATCTTTTTATGATTGGGATTTACATTGGGAATTAGAAACTAAAGAGTCTGAATGAGTAGATATACCAAAGAAGAATTAAGTAAAAAACACTTGGTTGAATTAAAGGTAATTGCCAAGGAATTACGCATGCCTTTTTCAGGTACCAAAAGTCAAATAATAAATTTAATTTTGGATGCAACAAAACCGATAGTTTCAACCGTTAACACTCACAGTCATTTAGGTAAAGCATCTTCTAAAATTTACGGAATTAAAATTTCAGATAAAGAAAATCTAACACAAAACTCAAAAAAAATAGAAGAGGGAAGATGTAAATTTTTATATTACAGTTTGGGTTTCCTGTATTTTTCGACAGATTTATAAGTCGTTTTTTTCCATATTATTCACAAGTCTTTTCAGAAGAGTTGAAACATATTTTCCTGAAAAGTTAGTAACTTTATTGAGTAATATACCTGCTACGATACTCGGAATCAATTCACTAACGTCAAAAGTATATAAACCAGGTATTAGATAAGACATGATAGGTAAAAGAAACGTATAAGCTAAAATATTTGTACCTGTGTCTACAATTCCGGGTAAAGCATATATCATATTACCCAATTTTTTTGTTATTCGTTCGATGAAACTGATACTTGAATTCAATTCATCTGTTAATCCTTTTTCATCAATTAACTTTCTCAGTTCTGAAGATTCTTTTGTTTTCTGATAAATAACTGATATTGCACTTATTAATAATAAGGAAACTTCTACTTCATTTAAACCTGAAAATCCTTCACCTCTTAGAAAATCCCAAATTGGGTTAAAAAGAGCACCAATACCAGCTGCGTAAGAAAGCAAAAAACGATAATCAAAATTTGTTTGTTTTTTAAATTCATCAATAGCTTCTAATCCAATTTCTTTGTTTGTGCTCAAAATAGATTTTATTTTGTCACCAACACCTTCACAAATCAAAGTTTTGTATTGTTGTTCAGAAATGATTACTTTCACAGATATTTTTTAAAATAAATATATGTTTACGACAAAGTAATTACTGAATATTTATAGTTTATGAGTAAAGAAATGAATCCTGAGGTAAAAATAGGAGATAGAATTGTTTGTATCCATATGGACGGTGATTCTCAATCAGTACCTATCGGCACTGAGGGAACTGTTGATGGTTTTTCAGAAACACCTTTTGGAAAAAATATACAAGTTAAATGGGATAACGGTTCAAGTTTAGATTTGTTAGAAGACGTAGATGCGTGGATTTTATCAAATGAAAATGAATTACAGAATGAGTCTTTTGAATCCATTCAAAAATTACTTAAAGAAGTTGAAGACGAATTAGAACAAGAATTATCCATGGTTATGCCCAATGTGGCGCCAATTCCAAAAACAAAAAAACAGTCCGCTCATGTAGTTTCAAAAATTATTGAAAAAGATTTTGGTAAACCATTTACCCCGTTTGAATCTATTGATTTGAACGCAAGATTCACACGTCCCATAGACAAAATTCGTTTTTTTGAATATTACAAAACTTTTTTATCTGAAAAAGAAAGTAGAGGTTTTGGTTTTGAAGGGATGATAGCGGGGTTATATGGTGGAGATGTCATTGAAGGAAAAAATAAAGATGATGTCCAATTCCCTGGTGGAAAATACTATTCAATCAAATTAGTGGGTAATAATGAAGAAAGGTATGATACGGGGTCGGTTAGAGAAGGGTTTGAGGCTGTAAAAAGAATTATGGATTCTCACGAAGTTGACATTTCTAAATTCAAAGTTCCTGCGGATTTATTTGAATCAAATGTTCCTGATTATCAAAAATATAAAAAGTTAGTTTTGGACATTTCGTTTGTACCGGCAAGTAGTCGAGGTAATATTAACGCTTTGTCTTGGATATTTGCAGTTGCAAATTCAAACTTTACTATAGATGGTTATGTTCTGACTAACGAACAAGTTAAAAATTTGTTGTTAGATCCAAAAAATGTTTTGAAGGGTAAAACCCCAAACAGTTTAGGTTTGAGAAATTCTTCTGTTAGGGAAGTCGGGGATTCATTTACTATAAAATTTCCTCAGATGAATGAAAATGATTTGAAGAAATTTAGATACATGGCAGATAGGGGTTTACAAACAGATAAAATAGCCGAATTGTTTGGTGAATATAAAAGTAAAATCAGATATGATGTTTTGGATTATATTCAAAAAAATCCTGACAAATTTTTAGGAAAAATAATTGATTTATACCGTGACAGAGTTTTAGATATTCTCTTGAAAAAAGATGAACTCGAAGACATCACAACAGGTGTAAACGAACAAAAAGTAACGTTTAAGTTTTTAGATAAAAAATAAAACTATTTATAATAAAAAGATTATGAGAGGATTTTCGATTATTAGTGATGAAGAGAGAAATAATATTCTTTCTCAACACCAAACAGTTTATGATGGATATGCTGTTGGTAATGTTCAGGGTAATATGTACCCTCTTACTGTTGGTGATTATGCACAAGACAAAGGTGGTGTAACAGTCAATAGTAAAGGTGAAGTTATGGGATATAAAAACCACAATATCAATGAGTCTGTTGAAGAAGCGGTTTGTAACGAGTGTGGTGGTGTCATGTCTGAAGGGGAATGTTCAGAATGTGGATATATGTCAGAACAAGTGTCGATGGAAAACCCACAGGGAAATCCTTATGAAAATGAAAAATTGGCATTTGACTACAAAACAGGTGGTCCTGAACAGTATGATGTAACACAAGATGATGAAGATCCTTACAATTTAGATTTACAGGCTATCCAAAATATGTTTGATTATGAAGACATTAATGGTAACGGTAGTGAAGATGAAGATGAGGATATGAGAGCGTTACAAACAAAAATGGACGATGAATTTTCGGGAAAAGAAAAAATGAGCGGAGAGTGGAGTCCATATTCGTTTAAGTCTCAAGGTGGTAATGTTATGGTATATGAAAGGGTAATTAATGAAAATGAGGACTCAATCGAACAACTTGCACTGAAAATAATGTTATCTAAGGAATTCGACAGATTAGTAGATGAAGTCGATCCAACAACATTTGAGGATGAATTTGAATATGCGGACAACATCATTTATTGGGCAACTCAAGACTTAGAAGAGGAGCCGTTTTACGACGACTTGGTTGACTACATCAAAGAACAATTTGGTGATATTATCCTGAGTATGTATGGGGCAAATCCATTTGGGGATGATGATATGTATACTGAGAGTGTGAAAGAAAGCAAAAATAAAATTATGGAAATGTTCGACAGATTTTCTAAATTTAATTAATCATGGCGTATTTTGTTAGGAGAAAATCCGATTTGACAGTTGATTACGTATCTCAGGAACCCTTGAGAGACAATGGTAACAATACATTCACTGTTGATGTTGATACCTATATTGGATATCCAGATTGGAGTCGTGATGAATTTGATTTGATAGAGGCTGAAGTCACATTACCCGATTGGTTTACTCTTTCCACACATAGACTTTTAGAAAATGATGGAACATACTTCTTGGAACTATAAATCCAACTATTTATTTTTAAGATGAAAAAAACATTAACACTCACCGAATCAGAATTGATTAAATTAATTGAGGATGCTATCAATTCAAAGTTGAATGAAGAACCCTATATGGATGACGAAGAGGAAATGGAGGATGACGATCCATTTACAGTGAGAGAATTCCCTGTAGAAGACCCATACTTCGAAATGGATGATTCGGACATGTTGGATATTGACACCTACAAAGGACCGAAAAGAAGATTCAGAGGTTCAATTTATATTGATTATTCGGTACCTGAAACTGACAACATCGAGTACGATAGAAAAGTTGCCAAAGAAGTAATTGATTACTTTAGAAAAAGATTAAAGGTAGATAGCTACACTGGTGGTGTAGGGTTCCGTCAAGGAATGTCCTTTGACAAAGAATTTTAATTTTTACTTTTGAATCCATTATTAGTATTTATTACTAAATTATTCAAAAATTAAAATTCAAATAGTTCAATTATGGTTGAGGTTATTGAAATTCACGATCACTTTGTAAACCAAGATACAAATGTTATCGAAGTATCTTTTAGATGTTTAGGTGATAGTGATGATGAAGTAAGAAAAGATGTAATAGAATACAGTTATTATGTTGATTACGGATATAGTGAAAAAGGGTTTTCCGATGTTTTAGATTACGACCCCGATGAATGGGAAGATGATTTCGATGATTGGGAAGAAGAATATTTAGACGAAGACAGTTTAATTTCATTTTTAAACGAATATTATACCGTTTATCCAAAAAAATTACCAAAAAAAGAAACAGATATGTGATATTTATCTATTGTGGAAAACATTAGAGATATCATAATTGGAATGTTAGGGAAAATTTTCCTAACCAAAAAAACTATGCTTGGTTTGGATGAGAATAAGATAGTGGTGGTTGTTAGTCCATCACTAAAAATATATGTGGTATCGTCTTATCCAAAAAGATTAGAAAGCAAGTTCCCTTTCAAGATTAATGAATTTTTAGATTTAGAGTCTTTAAAGAGTTGGGCAGATGCTAATGGTTATAAAGTTTCCCACCAATCCACTACCCCAAAATTGTCTAGAAAATTAATGACATACTTTGGTGAACCGGTAGTGGAGGCTGACATTAGAAATGGTAAAAATGAAAAGCAAGTGGTTTTGGAACAATTGGAAAGTTCCAACTTGCCAAAGTCAATAAAGGAATGGGCACAACAAAACCCTGAAAAATTTATAGAAAATATTAAGTTGATTCAGGAAATGTTGAGAAAATAATTTATTACACCTGTAACAAATACCTCAGCAGGTTTGAATGTCCGAACTGTTTTGTACCATACTTTCTAAACATCAATTTAGTAATAAGTTGCATAAGGGCAGGTAAAGTCTCATAACTTCTTTCCGACTCACTTTTTTTGAACCACTCAGTAAGAGTCTTTTGCATTCTTTCTTGTCTTTTATTTTTGACTTGTATTTGAGAAAGTAGAAGAACTGTTTTGGAATATTCACTATCGTCACACCCATTTAAATTTGTTTCAGGATGTGATGTGGAATCAGAAGTGTAGTATAGATTCAAACCATTTATGAATTCCATGTCTTTAATTTCTACAAGACGTTTTGAGTCTTTAGTTACTGCAAAATCACCGATTAGGAATTTCTCATTCATATTACTACAAATATAAATATAATTTTTTAATTACACAAACTATTTATCTTTAAACTATTTTCATGACAACCCTTAACGAGGAGGTTTTCCGTATTAAAGAAATGATGGGACTTGAAGAAGTACCAAGCAGTCTTACACACAGTGATACTGAAGAACGTGAAGAATCTTCTGATTACCATCCTGAGGATGAAGAAGTCATTGAGAGTGAAATTGATGAACAAGAAGAGGAGACATCAACCGATTCTGATTCGGGGGGTGATGCCCCTTCCTCACCAGCTATGTCAACATGGGATTCGGGTGTGAATCGTGGAGCTGGTAATCCCGTGGCTGTTGGTAAATGGAGTGATACCTATGACATTAATAGAGGTAAGGCAAATAAGATAGACAATTCTAAATGGGAAAGTGGAATAAACAGGGGTAAATCGAATCCGTTATGGTAAAAAAAGAATTGTTAATACAGGAAAATCAGAAGATACAACGTTTGATTAATTTTGATAAATCTAAAGTATTATCTGAACAGTCAAGAACGCCTCAAGGGAATCAACCAGCCTTCGCAGAAAAACCATTACCTGCCCGTGCAAGTACTGATATTGAACGTGATACAAAAAGAAAAGATATTGATAGGGCAAACAGATCGAATATTTCACCTGAAATGTGGGAAAAAATAGTCCGAGCTCAACGTAGTGCAGAATCCCAACCCAAATTCAATTGGTATGAATACGATTCTCAAAAAAATCCAACATCCATGATAAGTACAAGTGATTTGATGACTCCTGAACAGTACAATATCTATAAAAATAACTTTGTGAAGTCTGATAAAAGATTCAAAAATATTGTAAAATTACTTGATGTGTACGACGACGTAGATTGGAGTGATCCACGCACCTATGTTGAGTTTACAGGTAATCAAAGTTTTATGTATGACGGAAATTATGCATATGGTGGAAATTACGGTAAAGAAGATTTTGCAATATGGTTATATAATTTACCTCCAAAATATTCGAGAGTTATATTGAATAAAATGCAATTAATGAGGTGTTATGCAATTCCAGAATGTTTGGCAAACCAAGAATTTTGGAGAAATATGACACATAATCAATTAGATGCATTATCAATTCTTTTATATTTCATGGGACCTGTTGGTATTGCGGGTTCTTTCGCAACTGATGCCTATAACGCATCTTTGTACTATCAAGAGGGTGACAAGTGGGAATTTGGATTAAGAATGATATTTTTGGGTATTCCGCTTAATGACTTAGTTCAGATGATTCCAGGTGTAAAAAAGTTAGGAAAAGAAGGTTTGAAAAAACTCTCAGATAAATTGATACAAGGACTCAAATTAAGTCCAAAAGAAATCAATGTAATTATAGATTTTATGAAAAAATGGGATCCAGTGATTGCACCATTTGTCAAGAAGTATTCTAGACGACAACTTAGAAAACAGTTTTCAAAACTTTTTACAAATGCCTCGTTATACGGATACCTAAGGTATCTTGCACTTATGAAACGAGCATTTCCAACTTGGTTTAGTCTGACAACAACTCTTGGAACAATCGGTGGTGTTATTTGGACTTACGGTGAAATAATGGCAAAGTACGGAATTTATCCTGGTGGAGAATCGAAACTATCAGAAGAACAAATAAATATATCTTTTGAGGATCTTGAATCCGACTTTATAGAAAACAAGGAAAGTTTCGAAAATCAAGAAGAAGAAAAATTCCTGAATGCTATGGAGTCCATCGATAGTCCAGAAACCCAAAAACAGGCTGAGGATGCTTTGGAAGCGTTGAAGGGAAAAAGAGGTATTAAGTAATATTTATAGGTTATGAAACATCAACAAAATCAAATTGACAGAATACTATCTATAATGGAATCTACAGATAAGACTCTGATTATGGAGGCTTCTCCATATGCAGAGGGATACCAACTAGTAAAACAAATGTTCAGTGGTTCACGAAATTTTGCTGACGATTTTGGAAGGTATTTAAGACCAGGGGCTAATGAAACTCTTGAGAGAATTGAAAGAAAAGCAGTTAGAGATTTGGATGGTAAAATCTCGGGTGTTACCAAAAGGGAATGGAACAAATTATTATCACAAATGGATTTTGATGGTGCTCTCACACACGCCTTTCGTGAAAATCTATTAGGAAATGTTTCACAAGGACAACGTTCAATTATTGATGATTTATTGGAAATACAAAGAAACCAAGGGGGTTCTCTTTCTGAAGAAGCGATAGAAGAAGCAACTGCCGATTATATTGATTTTCTAAATCGTATTAAAATATTTCGAGAGGATGATGAGTTATTCGGAATTGCCCGCAAAGCTTTTGATGACGAAATAGATGAAAAAATAATTAGAGGTGGTGGAGAATTAGAGGAGGTCTCTGTTGAGGCATTATCTAATGAGACGAAAAGAGAAGCTCTGGATGCGATTTTTAGAACACCTATTTCAGAAGTTTCAACTCTGAGTAGTAGACAAGTTGAATACCTAAATAGCCTTGGAATTAAAGGTTGGGTAGATAGACACGTAGGATGGTTCAGCGATTCTGAAGGGATTTTGAAAAACATTCAAGAATTAATTTCTACTTTGGAAAAAAATCCTGATATGCCAGTCAGACAGAGAGATGAGATATATAAAGCCATAGACAAAGAATTAGAGAAACTAGCAAAAAAACAAGTTGGGTTAGAAAGAGAACTGGACGATTGGTTAACACGTAATTTGGACATGAAAAATGCGTCACAGAAGTCGATATATAACAGTTTCACAAAATCTAAAGATAAAATAGCGTGGGGTAGAACCATATGGGAAAAACTAGGATTGAAACAGGCATATGATTCTTACCAATCCTATACTGTAAGAATATATAAAAATTTAAAAGGTTTGTTTAATAAACAAAGCGTAGTGAAATCAACCACAGATGTTGTTTTAGGTGGTGCTGGTAAAGATTATGAAGGATGGCGTAAAGTGATGAATATACTCTTCGGTACCAGAAGACTTCCTAAGGAGTACAGACAATTAGCAAAAGACATCGGTGTACCGGCGGCAATTATTTCATATGCAACTGAGGCAGTGCTTCTTCGAAGTATGGAAATTGCTGTAATAATCGGTACTTTAACTTTTTTTAAGAATGTCGTGGGCTCAATGATGGAAAACCCAGCTCCATTTTGGAAAGGATGGATAGATCCAGAAGGAAGTTCAAGTTGGGACACGACTGTGAATGCTTTTGTAAACTTTTTAACCCCTGTGTATGAGGCGTTCAAATTAACAGGAATCCCTGGCTTAGGTGATGACATATTCCGATTAATACAATGGATTGGTTCACAAAAGAGTGGTGATACGGGAGTTTTACAACAAACACAAGGTTTTATCGATGATAATCAATCAAAGTTGGATAGTTTGCAGGCACAAGCTCAGCAGAATCAAGAGACTTTCGGAACTATGACAATAGACGATGTTAAAACTTCGATAGAACAACAATTCAAAGACTATAGTCAGGAACTTTATAATCAAAATAAAGATTTAATTGATGGTATTCGTGATTCAGTTAAAGAACAAGATGGGTTATTTACTTTCAAATATGATGGGGTAGAGTATGATATAGTAAAAGATAACGATTTAATTAAGTATAGGGTTCCTGAATTACAAGGAGAAAAAAAGAACATTGTATATTTTTTAGTCGGAGAAGACTCTTCAATAAAAGAATCAAAAAAAGTAAAAGGTTTGGCAAGTTTATTAATCAAAGAACAACAAGAAGAAATTACTACAGTTAGTACTGAAGAAAAAACACCTTTGGAAATTATCAAAAAGTATCAAGATACGTTTATTTTCAAGGACGAGGAAGGAAATGAGTTGAAAGTTAATATTGGTGATCCAAGAGTGCTTTCACTTTGGGATGATGTCAAGAAAATGAAAGATAGAAGAGGTGAGTTTTTCCAAGATGATGACGCATTCGTCAGAGCGGTTGTCATGTATTTCATTGACAACGATAAACCAATTTACTCAATATCTTACAGACCAACAAGTGATATAGATATAGCATTGGACGAAAATAAAAAAGTCATTGGTTTGGCAATTTTGTTAGAACAAACCTATGAAAAAACCATTTATGTGGACAGAATACCAGGTTCAGGAAATTTCAAGTTACAGGCAAATCCAGGTAGAAAATCAGAGGATAATGAACCCGCTTACAACACCGATAATATAGAATTAGATAGTGTTGATATTGTTGCACAAAAACCTGAAAAAAAAGATTTGAAAGTTGATATAAGGGCTAAACAATTGGAAAAAAAGGCACTGGCAATTGAAAACAGTCAAGGCGTTCTTTCAGATCAGTTGGACCAGTTGATTATCTTAGCAACAACTCCTGATAAATTTGGTTACCCAAATTTAGGACCTTGTAAAAGTTTATTTAGATTTTATTATAAACTAGCAGCTAAAAAAACTAAGTCAGAACTCATTTCAGATGAACAATTAGACAGAGCAGTTAAGGCTATGTCTGAATGTCAAGATAGGTATAAAAATATTACACCTAAGATTGTTGAATATTTATCGAATACCATTGCAGATGGTTCTGAATACAATCAATTCAGATACAAAATTAATTTTGCTCGAAACGATCGCCCAATCAAAACATGGAGAGGTGGTTCGATGAACAAACCAAATTAAAAATAAAAAGGGACTTTCGTCCCTTTTTTTGTACCACTGACCGGAATCGAACCGGTACGGACATTACTGTCCGAGGGATTTTAAGTCCCTTGCGTCTACCTGTTTCGCCACAGTGGCATCACCATACAAAGATACAAAATTAATTAGAATAAAAAAACTCTTCTGAAAATTCTTTCCAAATCTTATCGACGTGTTCAGAAATTACAACCGAAAAGATGTTTGGTTGATAGGGTTTGAACAACAACTTCATACCCGATTCTTCAGGAGTACGATTGTCTTTAATTCCATTACAGCGTTTACAACATGTAATCATATTTTCCCACGTATTCTGTCCACCTCTTGATTTTGGAATTACGTGATCAATACTAAGATTCTTGGTAGACAAACAATAACCACATTGATGTGAATCTCTTGCGAAAATGCGTTTTCTGTTAACTCTCAATTTATTGGGGCGAAATTTGACAAAATTTACCAATCTAATTATCAAAGGGCGTACAAAATTACCCACAGTCGTTACAATATCAGATTCACCCTTTTTTATAACTTCAGCTTTACCTTTATTTACAAGATTAAACCCACGTATCAGTGGAACCACATTTAATGGAGAATAATCTGAATTTAATACTAATACCGTATCCATATATTTTTATTGTTTATCAAAATTAAAAAAAAAATTTTATCAGTCAAACTATAAATAAACTCTCTGTTTTTCACCCACAAGTTGAGCATACCATTTTTTATTTTCATCTAACCATAAATAAGGGTTTTCAGGATTTTCTGTCCATCCGAATTGTGTGTAATATTCAGGATCTTTACGTAATAAATTTGCCCTGTGAGAAGAATGAAAATCAGAATTACCAATCCATTTTGGAAGTTCAAAATTGTCAGGTATATCTTCGAACTTCATGGTATTTTTAAAACCACGAGATACCCATACTTCGATAGAAGTGTTGTAGTAAAATTTAAGAGCATCCACATATTCTCTCCACATAACCGAACAAGGGTGGTTCAACCATCCCTTGTAGGGTTTTCCGTCCAAACGTTTTCTTCCTGTAATTGCAGAAATAATCTGATAAGCTTCAACACGTTGTTTACCAAGTCTTTTATTATCCAATGATTCCAAAGACTTTTGAATATCAGGGTAGGGTAGAAAAGTCTGCATATTAAGTATTAAATTTCAATACTACAGATGTGTAACCATCCCACTTTTGAATTTGATTTTTTCGAATCCAAAAGTCAAATTCCCCAATATTTTGGACAGCAGCAGATACTTGTTTTTTGTAATCTTCAATCAAGTTTTTGTCTTTGGGTTGTCGAATACCAAGATAAGAAGAGCAGACAGGACCGATACCGGATAGTTGAGAGTATTCATCACGTAGAGTGCGAGAGCAACAACGACATTTGGTACCCGTTTTTTCAGTCATCTTACCTTTAAGGTGTACATTTTCTCCGTTAAGTTCAATGACTTCGGTGACATCAAGTACCACAGGAAAAAAACGAGTTCCGTAGGTATTCTTGATTTTCAAAGCGGCTTTACGTCCGATTTTGATTGTTTCACCAACTACAGGGATTTCCAAAGTAACTTTCTTGCTCATGATGTTTATTGTTTTTTAGTGATACAAATATACGACAAAAAAAATAAACGGCAAAAAAATCCCCCAACTTTTAAAGTGGGGGTTGAATGAATTATTTCAAGATTTTTATTCAGATAATTTTTCCATTTTTCTTTCCTTATACGTTTTTCCCGTTATCACATGCTTCTCAAACTCTTTATTATACGTTTCTCGAAACTTTTCAAAATCTTCTATACGATTGTAAGCCATCTCAATATATGCTTTAGAAATATCTATACCCAAATAATCACAACCAAATAATTTTGCCGCCACACCAACGGTTCCTGACCCAATGTAAGGGTCAATTACCACTTTATTTTTATCTTCATCAAAAATTGATAATAAGATTCTTACAGGAATATCCAATGGGAATGGTGCTGGATGTGGATTATTATTTTCAGGCATGATTTCCCATATTGAAGACATCCTTGCATGAATAGACTTCAATTCTTTACCAACCTTACTTTTATCTGGTTTATATAGCCAATATATTCTTTCATCAATTTGCCAAAATCTCCAACCTCTCAAGTTTCCAGTTATTTTTCTATTCCAAATAATTTCTTGTTTTACATTCCATTTTGATTTTAATAACCATTCCATTGGGTGAATCATGATTCCTCCTTCCCATCTACATCTATGATTATAAAAAAACGAACCTCCAGGTTTAATGACTCTCCACAATTCATTTAGAACCTCAACTTGTTGTTTCTGATATTCATCCTCAGGAAGAATATCATCAAATTCGTCATACACAACACTTTTAACTATTGGTCCACCCTGTCCTTGTTTGTTGTATGGTGGTGATGTGATCCCCAAATCCACAGAATCAGAAGGTAATGTTTTTAACATTTCTAAAACATCACCAAGTAAAATAGTATTTTTTTCCATATATAAAAGATAAGAGATTTTATTTAGTTTTCAACTCTTGGACATATTTGTAAAACCTTGGTCCCAACTTATTTTTATAGTCTTCTATGTTATCAACACATTTTTTAAGTTCAACGTTTTTGTCATTTTTGTAGTTATCTAAGATGACTGAAAGATTTCGGCGACGACCTTTGTTATCTTTTTTATTATTTCCCACAATCTTTTCATACCCACCAACTAAACGTTGTTTGATTTCTTGTGTACCCATAGGTACCACAAGATTCAAGATTTCCACCCCCTCAACGATAACAGGAATATAAACTTTAGTGTTTTTTTCAACCATATCTAAGATTTTTTCCATACTACAGTCAACAAAAGTAAAACCACCCGTATACGTTGAATCCCCTTCAAGAAACATCTTTACCGGTTTACCTTCACCGTTTTGTTCAGGTGAGTCCAAACCATGTTTATCCCACCAAGGGTGAGGTTTGAAACCGGCGGTTGATGCTCCAACACACTCAGCGGCATATGAGAAGTTAGGGTCGGTAAAAGATTGGTAAAGTAGTTGTTCGACTAGAGTACTCATAACTTCTACTGGCATGTTATTCAGATATAGGTCAAAGTGTTGTGAACCCTTAGCATATTCATCATATGAAGTCAAAAGGGTTTTATAGTCTTCCGTAAAGGTTTCATTATTTTTTTTCATACATCAAATATACAACGAAAAAAATCCCCCACCAAATTTAAAATAAAAAACTTCTAACTTTTTACAGCTGAGGGTAAATTAAATTTAAGGTAATTTAAGAGTTCACACTCCAATCTTCAAATACTCAAAATCAAACATAAAGTAAATTATTGATTATTTTGAAGTGATTTGACTAAGTCATATTGTGGTTTGACCATACAACTTTTGTAGTTTTCAAAGTCAGGGTGAATCCAATACAACTTCAAATCAGCATCTGAATATTGTGTTCGTGAAAACCGTAAAACCTTGCGTACACCATTTTTAACTTTTTGACGAAAAGATTCTACTAAGTGATTTTTGATTTTATCATTCTTCATCGGGATACCAATTACATATAAACAGTGTCCCTCTACCCATCCAGAAGATAGTGCCTCAACGTTAGTTTCATAGTGAGTTTCAACTTTTGCAAGACTCATATCAGCAAAAGAAAGAGCCCCTTCTAGTTTTTTTCCACCTATAAATGTTTTTTCAGGTTTAGCTTCGCTATTAGTTTTTTCACCATCTAAACCGTGTTTTTTCTTGGAACCATGGTGGTCTTTACCACCCAAGTGCATGGTGACTCTTTCAGCACCCAATGAAAAGTTAGGGTCGGTAAATCCCTCATGACGACGTAACTTATCAATCTCAAAACTCATCTCACTACCTCCTGTCAACTCATAGTATTTTTTTTCATATTCTACTCGGTCAGTCGCGTAAAGAACATCCAAGAAAAGGTTTTGTTGTTCAACTGTCATGGGTTTATCTACTTTTATCATACATCAAATATACGGCGAAAAAAATAAACGACAAAAAAAATCCCCCTGTCGTTCACGAGTATCTTTCATTACCTATAGTGACAACAGGAGGGGACGTTTAACTTAAAACGATGGTGGAGGTGGCGGGAATCGAACCCGCGTCTTGCTCAGTCTAACCATAAAGGACTACATGCTTAGGACAAAGTTTTTCACACCTTCCGAACTATCTGAGTTTTCACACCGCTCAGCGACGGTGACAGTCAAGTTGTATATCGGGATGACTGTACCCCGTTCATTCCTTTTTGGGTAGGAATAACACCGTAGGGACTTCTGTTCATAGGTTATGTGTCCCCCGACCCGATTCACTGTTGCGTCTTACGCTACAGTTACTTCCTCAGTACGTAGAAGACCTACAGCCTGAAGTTTTGCGAAAGTTTCGCCATTTAAAAATTGCCTCCATAGATTAAGGTGATAGGAAACCTCTCACCGCATGCCCCGTATGACTAACCCTGCCAATCAATACCGGTCACCCCCATTTTTTCAAAGAACAATAAGAAATCACTTTCGCCCCCTGTATAGACTTTTTGTCAGATGCTCAAGGTCAGCCTTGACTGTTAAGGGAGCCACCTGTGATTTCTTATACAAATATAAATACTTTTTTTTATGTATACAAGGTATTTATAAAAAAAGATTAACTGATGTCAAAAAAAGTAATACGTTTAACTGAGACGGATTTAGAAAATATAGTAAAAAAAATATTGTCCGAACAAAGTCAAGGTGGTGAACTTTTACCAGCACCTGGGGGGTTTTTTAAAGTTCAGGGTAATAGTCTATTTTGGACATCAGACAAAAATAGTTATATTAAAATTTGGGAGATTGGTAGTAAGCCCACATACCGAGTCAACTCAGCAAGTGGAAGTTTTGAACCTACAGGTTATGTAGGTAGACAGGAGCCTATTTTTAGTAGTTTGGAATATAGGAATGAAACGTTCGACCAAATGAGAGCCGACAACACACTCCCCAAAGCATATAGTTGGGATTTAGAAGTTAATGATGATTCTTTCTTATTCTATGCCTTGAATGAAAAGGGAGGAATTTATGGTTCTGCGTCTTCACTCATTGAGGTGACAAAAAACCAACTGAAGAATAGAGATTTTCTTTGGGGACAAGGAGCCATTTCTTCAAAAACACCCAAAATGAGACTTAGTCGCGAGGGTGAAGTTATATGGGGGGAAACTTTCGTTAGATTAGGAAGAAATAGATTCATTTTGGCGGTTCTATCTACTGGTATGCCAATAAGATACGTCACTTTACCAAAGAGAATTAAATTGAGTTTACCTTTGGAGGATCAGTTCAAATACGATACTGTGGATTTTGTGAATGACGCAAAAACCATGGAAAAAATTAATGAATTTATCTCTAAACTCAAAGAGTACGACGAGCAATATCCTGAAGATTTCAGAAATCATGTCAAGACAACAAAGCCTGTTGTTTATGGGTATGCGTCAATTGATGGTGATCCTGAAGAAAATATAACAGGTAAGTTTAGTCCTTGTAGAGGTGAAAAAACAAGAGGAGAATACAATAAATGTCTTTCACAGCATCGTGCGGATAAAGTCGCTGAAATATTGAATAGAGAACTAGCGGATGTTGAAATGAATGTCTTTACTGCTTCAGGTGAAGGTGAAACGGATAGATTTGCTAAGGGAATGAAGTGGCCTGAGGTTACCGATTCAAGTAAAACCGCACCGAACAGAAGGGTAGAAACAAATATTGGAGAGTTCGTTTACGAAAAATAAGTTATAATGTTAGGACTTTTGGTTCCTCATCTTCTGAAGTAAATACCACAACTTTACCCTTCAATTTCTTACGTACATCCCGAATAATTTTGTTTTCATAAAACCAAAATTGACAATCGAGAATAAAAAAATCTAAGTTAGTTTCGGGATATATCATGGTGTTTTCAGGTCCGGCAACAATGTCATATTGAAGTTTGCCAGCAAGTACTCTAATCAAATCTCGATTTGTTGATTCTGTCAAGTTATCAACAAAAATGTTCTTTGTAACATCTAAAAGTAGTGTGTCAGAGTTAATTACTAAATCATCCTCAACTGAACATGTTTGTTGATTAGTAAGATTGAAACTTTGAGACTTGAGAGGTACAAACGAAAGTACGAAAACAATGAATACTAATGTTTTTTTGATGTGGTTCATGATTTATTGGATTTAATTACAAATATAAGTATAATTTTCTTAATTACAAAATCATGGATATTTATTTTAAAAGTAATTCAGGATGTCAAAAAGAGTAATTCGTTTAACCGAATCAGATTTGGAAGATATAATAAAGAAAATTTTATCTGAACAATTGCAAACTGGTGTTAGGAAGGGAGAAAAAATTGATACCATCACTAATACTAACGAATTGAATGTCGAGTTACCAAAAAAGTCATTTGATGCGGGTAAATATAAATTTACTTCTTTGAGTCCTGAAGCTAAAAAAGCAATTGAGGATAGTGTTGCCAAAATTGCGTTATTTATTACTAATAATCCAAATACTGAAGTGACTATTGGTGTTGAGGTTGGTGAATCTGCGGTGACTAATTATAACCGAGAAGATTGTCCAGAAGGGGATTTTAGCGAAAGATGTAAATTGGAGGTTGGCAGACTAGCTCAGCTAAGAGGTAGTACTATTATCAATTTTCTTAAAGAACAATTCAAAAATTTTGTAGATTCGGGTAAAATAAAAACAATTCCTGTAATACCTCAGCCAACTGTTGGTGCTCAAAAACACTCCTATGAAAAAGGTAAAGACAATCCCAAAGATCCAAAATACTTAGAAGATCAATACATTAAATTTATTGTTGATTTAAAATCTACTACCACTGAAGATGTTTATGATGAAGATTGTTTAGTTGGTTTTGTTGTAGATGTCAGTTACAAAAAACAAAGAAGTAGTGAGTTTCCATGTAGAGGAGGACATATATGTAAC
>Ga0099848_1000205_pt1 | contig 26117 bp, 40 predicted proteins | sample CB_VirMetaG_3_FD_78179 | JGI IMG/M metagenome (GOLD analysis project Ga0099848, IMG submission 78179) | Freshwater to marine saline gradient viral communities from Chesapeake Bay - CB_1508_1S Viral MetaG | ecosystem: Environmental > Aquatic > Marine > Coastal | place: USA: Chesapeake Bay...
ACCTGGGGGTGTTTACGCAACCATTCGGCGGCCTCGTCGATGGTATACACATTCCGTATATATTCCTCGAACAGACGCCAAGCCTGTTTGGGGGTCAGAGGTCGTTGACGATGCGCCATGATGATCCTGTCTTTGGGTATAGCTTCTTGGTCGGGCCACGGCAATCGGACGGCTTGAGCAGCCAGAACAGATCCTCGTCCATCGCCCAAGCAATCAAATAATCAATCCTGTCCTTGGTGTACTTTGCTTTTCCCTCGCACCCGTTGCTTGTCATAAATCGGTAATAATTTTTATCGCCTTCGGTCTTGCTGGTGGTCTTGACCTGTATGCGATAAAACTTCCCGCCCTTCTCGGCCACCAAGTCGTAACCGCAAAAATCCTCCATCGGGGCAAGCACGGAGTACCCATTGCGAAACAGCGCCCCGGCCACCCTGGCCACACCGACTGCACCTATCTGGCGGTTGGATAATTTCATGCTTGACTAGGTGGCGCGGATGCTGGAGTTTTTACGCATGAAAGCAATGCTAATCGCAATGGCGGTGCTGGTGGCACCGGTGATGGGGGAGGATGAGGATAACAATGAGCGCGCAGAACTTGCCAAGTTCATAGGCGGAGCATACAAGGGTCGTGGAACCTGGGTGATGACCAGCGGCAACAATGCCCTAAGTGATCGTGGTTGCATAAGAAAAGTGGGTAACAATTACTTTACGCCTGAGGGTTTTTACAGGAAGGTTGGGAATACATACCTGAAAGACGGCGAAGCGATTGTGACAACCGGAAAAACATTTCTTGGTGATGGCGCGGTTGTGTCAACCGGCAGGACATATCTTGGAGATGATAGGGTCAAGGTATCCACAGGACACACGATTCTTGACTCAGACGTTTCCGAGTAGGGCAAGCCTGTTTCTTATCCTGTTTTCAAGCCCGCGAAGGAGCGGCTTTCTGGCTGGGTTCCTATTGGCCATCCTATATTCATCCTGAAGCTGTGCATCACTGGCAGCACGCATCAGGGCTTGTGGCTGAACCTTATTAATGGCGGCCAGGGTTTGCGGACCAAGCTTACCGTCCACGGACACATTCACGCCCAGCGTGTTTAATCCTTGCTGGAGATATTTCGTTGCGCCGCCCATCCCTCGATTAAACGCGAGATCCTGCGCGAATGGCTGGATGGCGCTGGGGAGTTTTGAGACGAGCGGGGATGTGTATTCCCTGATGTACTGCGCCGCTGCTCCCGCTCTTTCCTGCGCCGGGAGCGCTGCGATTCTTTTGAAGGCTTCAGGATGGTAGCGGTCGTTGATTCCGGCCACCTCAAAGTTACCACCCATGTCACCGGCAGGCAATTTGTAGACCTGGAGATTTCCCTGCTTGTCCTTTCTGGCCTCAAAGTCGATGGTCTTGAGTGCGGCCAGTTGTAGCGGGTCTTGTGATGGTTTAGTTGTCATGGCTGTTTCCTCTGGTATAAACTCAAATTCCTGTTCTGGGGCCGGTTGGTTTTGTTGGATTTGTTCCTGTTTCTGAATCGGCTGATTGATCGGATAGGTTTGCCTTATTTCTTCCGGCACACCCGTATAAGGAGATCCTGTCAATTCGCGTGAAATTATGTCCTTGCGAAGTTCGCGGCTTGATGCTGGGTTTATCTCAAATCTCATTGCCTTTCTCCCGCCATAATCCTGCGCCTGTTCTTTTGCAGGAATTGGATTCTTGCATCATCCCCAACCTGGGCATAGGCATTGCGAAGCGTTACGACCTTCTCCTCCTTGCTCATTGCCCGGAACTGCTTGTTTTTAAAAAGCTCCTCGGCTGCCCTGCGGTTTGCCCGCCCGCGCACCTTTGAATACTCCTCGTAAAGATCGGGCGAAAGCCTGTATTTAACATTGTCGATGGTAAAGTTTCTTTGCGGCTTGGGCGGGATGACATCGCCATCCTCTGTTTCCTTGAAAATCTTGTATATCTCAATGGTGATTGGATCGTAGGTTGCGGTGCGACCCTTGGTTACATCAAGGAAGTTGTAGGCAATTGGATCTGCGCCTTCCGGGGTCTGGGGTATTTCCCTGCCCCACACATCTATTCTTCTTGGAATATCCTCATCTGCTCCAGGCAACCTCCTTCTTAAAACCTCTCCAAAAAGATTTATGGTTCTCTCCACGCTCTCCCCCTCAATATCCTTGATCTGAATCTTGTCCGGCAAAGACTCTCGCATGGATCTGGATACGGCTGAAAGCGTGTTGGGGAATGGTATGGATGAAATTGTGCCAAAATAATTTGAGATCCAGTTGTCCATCGTTGCACCTTGGCCGTCCAAAAGTGCTGACAAAAGGCTGTTTGTTCCCTTTAGAAAGCTCTGGTTCATGGCAAAGGAAAGCGTTTCCGGCACCAGCGCGGTCACAAATTCAGGGCTGATGAAATCGCCACCCTCGGTTGCCTTACTTGCGGCGTCCCACGTGGCAAGCATCCCGCCAACAATACCAAGCTTCTCAAGGTTAATCACCCTGTCTCCTGGCTGAAGCTCGGTTGACTCGCCTTCGGCAAATCTATTCAAAGCGCTTATGTTTATTGTTCTTGGTGGTATAGTTTTGTATTGGATGTCTCTTGCCTTCTCGCCCTGTTCAGCCCTTCCTCCAATTATATTGTTATCGGAAAGAACTTTTGCCACCGAACCAATGGTCAGGCTTGTCAGGGTTTTGCCAATGGCAATTTGCATTTCCCTCTGATTCCCCGCCTTCCAAGCCGGGTATCCCCTGAATATAAGCGCGTAGCCTGGAAGGGAATAATCCAACATTTCATCAATTACATTTGCCGGTGTTTTGGCGTAGGGGATGATTGTCTTCCCGACAAATCTTGCCGGTCCAAATCTGCTTCCAAGCCCAAACATATTCGCCGCGCTCAATGCAGCTCTTGTGAGCGGAGTATCCTGCTGGAAGACTGCCTGGGCAGCCTCTTGCTCTATTTTTGAAAATTCGCCAGCCTTCGGAAATCTGGCTGCCACCGAAACCGCTTTTCCGGTTTTACCAGCAAGCTGTGCCGACTCGGAAAGCAGTCTGGCCTGCGCCATGCGCCTGAACGGGGTGTCTCCAAGTTGGAGCAGGCGAAGCATTGTTTCTGGCGGTGCGCCCAATGCCGCTTCTGCCGCCAACCTTGCGCGATCAAGCACGTTGGCACCAAGACCTTTCCATCCTGTCTGCACTGGTTTTGCCAACCCTGCTCCGGTCCAAAATTGCTTGAAAGCCTGAATGGGCTGGAATCCACGGATTCTTTCGCCTGCCAGCAAACCTTCCGCGCTAATTCCACGACGAAGACCGACAATTCCCTCGACTGTCCCACGTCCAAGCGCTTTCAGGCTTTCGCCAACCCTCCTTGCCCCGGCCAATGATAGTGGTGAGGATATTTGCCTTGGGCCAAGTTTTACTCCAAACAATCCTTGGAAAGCTCTGGTTATCTCCTGACTTACAAATGCCCCCTGGCGGGACATAAGCCTTGGGAGTGCGCTGACCGCATTACTCCACAAGTTTGTGGCGATGGAAAGTGGGGCAAGTAGATTTCCCTGAATCACGGTTGGCAATGTTTCGCCAAAAAACTTTTTGGGCAAAAGCCTGCTTTCAAAATTTTGTAATCTAAAAAGACTTTCCTGTAATATCTTTTCTGCTTTTGCTGCCTTCAGGATATCCGCATCATTCAATGTCTGTCTCGCCCGATCGGCAAGCTGATCGAATCTTGTTTGGAGTCTTGATTTTACCGCAAATAATTTTCTGCCTTGGGAAAGCAACTCCGGGGTAAGCCTTCGGTTTGCCTTATCAAGAGCCGTTACTAGCGTATAAAAATATCCTTGCGGATTTGTGCTTCTCAATGCCCTTGTGGCTGCCACCACTTGTCCGGCCTCAGTGGCATTTGCCTCTCTTAAAAATCTTCTTACGGTTCCCTCAAGCTCGTCCACGCTCCCGGTTGCGGCAGCCCGGTTGATCAATTCAGCCTTGGCAACAATCTTCTGCGGTTCTGTTCCCTCCAGGGCAAGCCTCTCGACATCAGCCCTGTCTGCTCCAGCCATCGCCTCTTCAAATGCCTTTTGCTTAAACTTGCCATATTGAATATCCTCGCTCTGCGCCAGCCTTTCCCGCACTCCTCGATCAAGCAACGGGTCTTTTACCAGCCTCTTTCCGACAGCTCTCACCCCCGTCTGTGCGGTTTCTTCTGGAAGCTTAATTGGCGGCTGTTTTGCCGCTGCCTCTGCAACGGCAGGCGCAGCCTCAACTGCCGCAGGTGCAGCCTGCGCCACCTCTGCGGTTGGCCTTGCAACTGCGGCAGGAGCTGCTTCTGCCGCCTCTGTGACTGTTCTAGCTCCAGCTCCACGGAAAGCCTGAATGGCTGGTCTTGCAAGTCCGGCAACGCCGCCGATGGTCGGGGTAAGGATTGCGGCAGCAGTTGTGGAAACGGGGTATTGCTCAATGTCCCGCTGCAGGACTTCCTCGATCCTTGCCATGCGTTCCGGCCCAAGGACAGCGCCAAGAGCCGCTGTCTGCGCTTTCTCCGCACCCAGATATGCCGCTGTGCCTGCCGCCAGCCCGCCAACTATTCTTGCTGGCAATGGCCCTGGCGTAAGCGCAAATCCTGCCCTTGCGGCTGCCCCGCCAGCCGTAGTCGGCAGAACCTCCCGCGCCAGCGTGCGGGCAACTGCGCCAAGCCTGCTGGGTTGTTCCTCGATTTCGAACACATCAATCTCGCCTTGAGGCGAAGCTTCGATTCGGACAAGCTTGCCAGCCTTATCCTTGCCTATGGCAAACCCGCCGCCCGTGTCCTTATCGGTGCCGGAGGATACGGTTTCGATCCCCAGCCTTTGCGCCTCTTTGACCGCTGGGATTGCCGGTTGTTCGATTGCGCCTTCGGCTAATGCCTGTTCGGTTGGCTTGAATCCTTCGGCAATCGTGCCATCCGGCCTCTTGATTGCACCCATCGCGTCAACCGCTTCGCCCGCCGCCTGTGCGGCTTGTTCGGGTGTTGCGCCAGCCTGAAGCTGTTTTTGTGTTTCCGCCTGAAGAACAGCTTGGCGCTCTGGCGAGATTACATCTTCAGCCCTTCCGCCTGATGCTATGTACTGCGCCTTGGTTAAATTGCCATCCTGTGCCTCTGGCACAAACTCAAGTTCTTGTTCCTGTTCTGGTACAAACTCCAGTTCAGGTTCGTTGGCCGGTTGCCTCAAGCCCCTGGCCATGACTTATCGCTTCGGCTGAAGCGTACCCCTCTGACCCTTGATGATTACGGTTTGACCAGGCTTGATCCCGGCGGCACGGGCTTCGGCGGCGGAATTAAACGATGGGATGGTTTCTGCGGTTGCGGCTGATGGCGCGGCTGTTGCCACCGGGGCTGCCGCCTCAACTTCCTGCATAGCTGGTTGAGTCATTTGTCCAGCCTGACGGTCAAAAGATAGTTCGGCAAGCCTTCCCTGCACAACTCCACGCTCGGCCTCCAGCTCCTTCATAATATCGGAGCGTCTTTTCAGCCCAAGCGCTCCAAGCCCAAGCTCCGCCCGAAATGCACGGGTGTCGCCGCGAGCAATTTCAAGTTCTTGTTTCATTTTTTCAGATGCAATTTTCCGCAGGCGATCATTTAGCTCTTCGCGCTGTACGGCAATTTCCTCATTTTCCAGCATCTGCTCGTTTGTAAGCGTGTTTCCGATTCCCTGAAGATATGGTGATAGCGTTGGATCTTGGCTTAATTTGGGAAGATCCTTCAGTTTTCCCTTGACCTTGAGGCCGCCCTTCTCAAATGTGAAATCGACATCAGGCTGTTCGGCTTCTTGCGCGGCGCGTTGCGCCTCAGCTTGGCGAATACGCATAAGCTCGTCTTGTCTTGACATTTCCATGAGTGCCGGGATGTCGATAACTGCCATTTTATTTCTCCTAGATTCTGATTAGATTTGAAAGACCGCCTGCAATATCTCCAAAAATCTGCGCTCCGCTCGGCTGGCGAGAGATTGCCCCGACCTGTGCGCCATAGGTACTGGAAAGATAGTCCGCCTGCGCTCCGTATAAATTTGTGAACGTGTTTGTAAGTTGAACCGGAATCTCCTGTTGGGCCACCTGGAAGAACGGCTGCGCCGTGCTGGGTGCCTGCCCAAACTGACCAGGAAGCGGCTGGGTCGCCTGAATGTAGTTCTGGAAGGCAGCCTGCTGCTGGGCGGTTCTGGCCTGCGCCAAGTTGGCGATGGAAGGACCACCGGCGATGAAGCCGGAAGCGGCACCAAGGCGTTGCTGGCGGAGTGCGTCGCGAAGGGCAACATCGCGCGCCAAGGCCGCGCCGGTCGTCTCCCCGGATGCAAGGAACTGCTGGGCGGCTCCATACCGCGCAAGCTTGCGTTGCTCCCCTGCGGCCCCAAGGGTGGCCGCTTCCTCGACTGCCGGTCCAAGACCGAAGATGTTCCCTCTGGCCGTCTGCGCCGCACGGACGGCCTGCTCGTACCCGCGCCGTTCCTCCTGCCCGATGGTCGATCCAAGGCGAAGCTGGTTGAGGGCTTCCTGCTCGATGGTCTTGCGAAGCTGTTCGGTCGGTTCCGTCGTGGTCGGCGGAAGCGGCGCTTCGGCCATCTGGCGGTACTGGCGACCAAGTCCAACCGCCGTGCGGAAGGTGTCGGGGTCTATCTGGCGAAGCTGCTGGGTGGCTCGCTCTTCGGGCAACTGGATGTATTCGCGGAAAGCGACAATCTGTTTTAGCCCCTCTTCGCTCCCCGCAGCCAATGGCTTGAAGTTCTGGATCTGGTTGGTCGCGTCCGCAATGCCGGACTGCACGCTGGCCAGGTCGGAGCGGAGTTGGTTGACCACCACCTCGCTGGACGCACGGCGCGGGTCGCCAGCCGGAAGCGAGCCAAGCAGGTTCTGCGCCGCGTTGAGTCTTTCCGTGATTCCGGCAACCTGGGCGTTGCCCTGCTGGACAAGCTGGTTTAGACGACCCAGCTTGGCTTGGTTATAGTCGTTGAGAATCTGCTCGTCGCTGACTTGGAAGTTGAGGCGGGTGGCAAGGTCGGATGCGCCGAAGTTCTGGTCCCCGCCCAAGGCAGCCACGGCCTGATTGATAGCCTGCGGCTGGCCGACTTGCGATCCCGGCGCGCCGGTGGCTCCGCCCAGGGCGCGGATCTGTTCGGCGAGAGTGTTATAGGTTCCTTCGCGCCCATAGATTGCATCCTGAAGCTCGGTTTGGGCGGACAATAACTCCGAAAGCGTTTTGTCGTATTCTGGGTTCTTCTCAACATCGGTGGTTGAGGTGTTTACAAACCTGTCAGTTGCCTCTGTTCTTGCGCCACGGCTCCTTACCATTACAGGAGATTTCCCGGCTTTAGTAGAAACCTTAAAGCTCTCCATCCCGGCCAGCTTATCATTCAGGTCGGCAACTTTTTTACGAAGTTCTTCTACGCTGGCCATATTAGGAAGGTATGTCCATTGGGGGTTGCGAAACTCCGGTTCCGATTGTCCCGTAGTAGGAGGCGGGCGCGGATTGCGGGCCAAACGCCACCTGCGGCTCTACCGAGGCGTAGGGGCTGCGTCCATAAAGCTGTTCAAACTGGCGGGTCAACTGCGCCCCAAGTCCGCGCTGGAGGGCATAGCCCTGCGGAGATAATTCAAATTGGCGACGCAGGGTTTCCGTGCTGCGCTGCGGGCCGTACATCCGCTCGGTTTCGATGCCGGAACGAACCGCAGCCAACTGGTCAAGCGCGGACAACTGGCGTTCCAACTCCCGCTGCTGGGGCATATACTGCATCCGCATCTTGTTTTCCACTGCCGTCATTTCGGGAAGTTTCTCGATGTAGGTATCCACGTTCATGCGGTAAGCCTTGGCGTTGGCTTCCGCGACCCTTTCCGGGTCTGGAGGAGGAGGGGGTGCCGGGATGGATGGTCCGCCGCCCATGTCAGTTCAGAGCCTTTCGCATAAAAGTGTAGTAGTCGTACTCCTTGTAAAAGCCGTTTCGTTTGAAGGTGATCCTCCTGCGCGGACCAAAGCGATCCCAAAGGATCGACAGCAGGCATTTAAGAGCCTTGCGACTCAAGGCGTTACTTATACCATCCAAAGAGGTCACAGTCAAATCAACGAAGACGGCATCACCACCTTCGGTATGTTCATAAGGCTCAGGGGGTTCAAACCCGCGCACGCACCTGGCGACAGCCACTCCGGCGATCTTGTCCCCCTCCTTGGCAACTCCGACCAGCCCGCGATTCGCGTGCCAATCAAGCCACTCCCTGAAGTTGGGCCACATGGACTCAGGCACCCCGGAAGCCTCGATGTATTCAGCAGCCGTCACGAGATGTTCTTCTGCACCTCGATGGTGTCTGGGTTGGCGGCAGCCGTGATCTGGCGTATGGCCAGCTTGTCGCCGGTGGCTGAAATCTTGATGTTGAGAAGCCGCCACTTCTCGTAAGCCCGCAGGTCTGAGGCGATTCGCTTTCTGACCGAGGTTGGCAGGATGGCGGGCAGGACAAAGGGCAGGGTAAGCTTGGCGGAGGCCACGTTGATATTGGGCTGAACGTCGATGTCTGAAGTGTCGGTATCGCGCTGGATGGATATGGTCACGTCGGTCGAGTTGGAATCGTCAAAGACGGCCTCAAAATGGCTACCATGTTTTTCGGCAAACGGGTCGCCAAAGTCAAAGTCCTTGGTGCGGACATAGGACTCATAGAAGGAACCGGCATCCTTGTAGTCCTCTGATGTGGTTTGGGACGGATTTTTGTGGCCGTTGTACTTGAGCAGAATCCCGGTCGTGCTTTTGCCGATTGCCCGCACGCCTTCGTTGGAATAGTTGCTCAAGGTGAACTGCATGACCTGTGGCGACCAAACACCTTCAAACGCCTGAAGCGTGGTGTTGTAGACCAGCAGCGTGTCGTTATAGTCGTTGGAGCCGGTCGGGATCGCAAGGAAATATCGGTTGTCGTAGAACAAGGCCGCCGCAATCCCAACCTCGGCGGTGTTGATGGCTTGGATCTCGTCCTTGATTACCTCGGAAATGGGAAGTCCGACAGTTGTAAAGTCGTCGGATGCGGATCGCACCAGCGAGCGGATGCCGTCATCGGCAAGAAAGAAGATGTCGGAATTGACCTGCACGGCGGTTTGCTCGGCCACGCAGCCCACGTTGCTGGAGATAAGCTCCACGATCCAATCCGCCCCGGAGGTGGCATCAAATGGAATCGTCACCTGGAAAACGCGCCGCTTCTTGAACACCACGACTCTGTTCTGGTAAAACTGGACAATCGCCGTGATCTCGTCTCCGTCATCCGCGTTAACGATGATCGAATTGGAAGAATCCCACACCGAGGCGTCAAGGATGTCGGAGGCGTAAAGCGTGTTTCGGTTGGCCCCGGAGCCGACCGCAAATAGGCGGTTGCCGGTATTGATGAGCAGGCGCAGGTTCTGGGGCGGTGGGCTGACCGTGGCGGTCGCGGTAGCGCCGGAGCCATCTCCCACAATGGTCACGGTCGGTGTTCCCAGATAGCCCGACCCGCCATCGACCACCACCACGCCGGTCACAGCCCCGCCAGCCACGGTTGTGGTCAGGGTAGGAAGTGTGCCGCCCAGGCTTGGGCCGGACACAATGGCGGTCGCGCTGGTATAGCCCGACCCTGCGGTTGTCACCGAAATTGCCCTGACCTTCCCGCCCTGCTGGGTCGCAACCTGCCCGTCCCAGTAGTAAAGCCCGCCGGAAGCGTCGGCCATGTACATTTTGTCGTTGAACTGGGCCATCGAAACTTTGACGTCGTAATCGGTCGAGAATCCGTCCGCCCAATACTGCACATCGCTATCAAATGTGCGGGTGTTCTGCGTCCAGGTTTCAAGCGCAGGATGCAGGTCGGCGCTTCCGTTGGAATTGATCGTGTACAGCCTGCCCTGCGCCACATCCACGATCTCCTCGTACTGGGCTGTATCGAAGTAGCGGAAACCACCGACCGACCCAAGCTGGCTTGTGGCGGTCGAGCAGAAAGCGGTTGAGCCAAGCCTTGTCTCAAGGTTGCCCTTGGGCGACAGGGTCATGTTGTACATCTCCTGCACCTGGTTGTTGGCCAGGAGATCGGACTGCAACCCGCTGGCCTGACCACCCGTAAAACTACGGATGCCGTCAAAAGCCAAAAGGTCGTCTAAATTGTCGCTATAATACACTTCAGGCAGCCGTAATTTCCTCTATCGAGAGGTCGCCAAGGCCGACCGGCGTGATTTGCTTGATGCCGCCAACCTGCGAAAGCTCGTAGTTAGCCATCGCCGCCAGATCAGCATTGGCGGTCTGCACGACCGACTGCGCCTTGGCGTACTGCCGCTCACGCTCAAGCGCATCGGCGTGGGTCAGGGCCAAGACCACATGATGAACATGGGGCAGGCGAAGCTCGTCATTGATGGCGTCTGAGGACGGTGGGAAATCGACAATGTAGTTTGCGCGGGTCAGGCAACGTAGCTTCTCCACCACCCGAAGCGGCGTGGTTCCGGCTGTCTCCAGGCGCGGGTACAGGTCAAGCTCGGCAATGCCAGAAGAGTTGCGACCCTTGAAATGATACACCTGCGGGTCGCCCGTGCGGGCCTCTTCCAGCAGGTCAGCGTCCTGGCTGATGATGGTGGATAGATCAATCGGATCAACCTCGTTCTTGTTATAGGCAATCGAAAGAGGGGTTTCGACGTTGCTACCCAGGGTCACGGTGCGGGAGGTGCCGACCGAATAGGTGGAGGTCGTGATCGTCTCCCGCCAGGGGGCGAAGTTCCAGACCCGGCGATAGTTTAGCGACGCAGACTTCTGCAGGAAATCAAGTGTCTCCGAGTCAGTCTTCCCGACCTTTTCGCCAGCGTATTGGGCGATTTCGGATAGGGTCATATATTACTGCGGCTTTGTCGGCCAAACAATGCTTTCAGGTGTACTAAAATCTTGCGGTATGTTCCTAAGCAGATTCCTATAAGATGCCCATGCTTGCTTGTCTACCGTTGAATCCTGAAGTTGCGTCCAATCGGATTTGGCTAAAAGACTGTCCCTGACACCGCGCACCGATTGCCATTTCAATTCGGATGTAAGATTTTCCCCAAAAATCATGCCTCAACCTCCCAAAGCTCAAGAATTGCCGTAGCCGCACCTCCAAAAACCCTTGTGCCAGCATTGTTTCCATTTACATGAAATGTAACCCCACCAGAAGAACCAACCCTTACCTTGTAAGTCCTAGCCGTGGTGCTTGAGGAGGCCACGGACGCTGCGTGTGATATAGTTGTTTGCCAGTTTGCTCCGTTATTTTGAACTCCAAACACTGAAATTGCGTTTGCTGTTGAATCAACAAATAGAGCAGCCATAGTTCCGTTGCCACCACTTCCGCTATGGGTTCCGGTACAAAAAAACTTTATGTATAAGCTGGATGTGGCAGACAAAGGAGTGATTGTTACGGTAAGAACTTCATTGCCTTCTGTGTTTTGTGGAATGGTGTCGTCCCAAGGAATATTTGTTCCACAAGTTACAACTGATGAAGTCGTTGATTTTACAACCTGCAAAACCTTACCTGCCGATCCAATTGCAGAAGTCGATACAGTTGTAACCCTACCTTTTGCGTCAACAGAAATTACAGGAATTGCCGTAGATGTACCATAGGTTCCAGCGGTAACACCGGTGGTTCCAAGAGTTCCGGTTCCTTGGCTAATTGTAAAATCGCCCGCGAGCGTAGTAGAAAGATTGGTGATTGTTCCAGTGGTGGAGTTAAGCGTCCCAATCGTCCCGGCAGTGCTGTTGATCGAGCCGGAGAACGTTCCGGTAGAGCTATTCAGCAAGCCGCTGAAGGTTCCGCCGGTGATCGTCGCCGTGCTGGAGGTAAGCGTCTGGATCGTTCCGTTGGTAATGTTGGCGGCGGTGGAGGTAGTGGTTCCGGCGGTCAGAGTCGGGATGGTTCCGATGGTAATGCTGGCCGTGCTGGAGGTAAGGTTCGGGATCGTGCCGGTCGTGATCGAGGCATTGGTGGAAACAAGTCGAGTTCCGGTAGATGTGCCGTAGGAAATGTTGTTGATATTGGCGTTGGTATAGGTTCCAATCGTCAAGGCATCCTCAAACAACTCGTTGACCGTGACCGCCCTGGGCGCGTCGCCAGCGGACAGATCCGCATCGGCAATCAAAAGCTCGTCGGCGGAACCGACCGATGTAAGGTTGGTCTGGTCTGTGATAAGCGCCTGGTAGATGTCCAGCCCATCGACAAGGTTATGCAGGCCGGGAGCCGTGACGGTTCCGTTGGTGGCGAAGGTCTGGGAGCGATTGAATTTAATAGCCATATTAAGCCGTGAACCTCAGTGCGGTCATATGCAGGATTCCTGCTGGAACCGTGCCAGCAGTGCTGGTCGGATTTTCGATTGAGTAGCGAACCACGTTGTTCGCTATGCAATGAAAGCCGATAATAAGGCCGGAAGATCCGGTCGCAGAGCCGAGGGAGTTCAGGGTTCCAATAACAATGTCGCTCACCTGTGAGCCTGTAAGAGCAACCGTTCCGTTGGTGGTTCCGCCAGCGTTGTAGGCTGAAACCGTTGCGGATGTAAAGGCCGCAGTTCCGTATGAGGCATTGGTAATGCTGGGACCTGTCGCGCCGATCTCCAGCGTTCCAACCGTGGCCGTAGTCGCAACGGACAGACCATTAAGCGTGGAGATGGTTCCGATGGTGGCCGTATTTACGTTGACCGTGCCGAGGGTGTTCGTGCCGGTGGAAGCCGTGATGCTGGAGCCAAACGTCACCGCCCCAAGCTGGAGCGGGATGGTGGCCGTGGAAATCGTAGCCGTGCTTGCGGACAACGTGCCGATAGTCGCAGTCCCGGTGGATGCCGTTATGTTGGAGCCAAAGGTGACTTCGCCAAGCTGGAGCGGGATGGTGGCCGTGCCAATAGAGGCTGTCGAGATGGTGGCCGTGGAAAGAGTTACGGAAGGGATGGTGGCCGTGCTGATCGTCGCCGTGCCGACAGAAAGGGTTCCGATGGTGGCCGTGCCGGTCGAGGCGGTCAGGCTTGTTCCAAAGGTGACAATGCCGGAAAGAAGGCTTGTTCCATCCACCGCCAAAGAGCCGGTGCTTTGCACGCCTGTCGTGGAAAGGCTAAGAGCCGAGGAGGTGTTATCACCATCTGTGATGACCTGAAGGTTGCCGTCCAGGCCGCCGGTGCCAAATGTCTTGAGAAGCTGGGGATAGCTCTCTGAAATGTTCTGTGTACCTAAAGTGGGCATTTAACCTCCGTGGGTGAGCCTGGAGCGGATCGCATCCCAGACCACACTGACAATAGCACCAATACCGCCTGCCACAAGTAGCATCTTGGTCTTCAAATGCTCCAGGGCATTGACCCGGTTAGACAGGTCGCCAAAGCTGGATAAGGAGCGTTCGACCATGCCAATCAGGGTAACTTGGCGTTCTTCCATCCGGGCAAGCCGCTCGGACATTGACCCAAACTTTTCCCGAAGGTCATGGATCTCATCAAGACTCACGACCCTTGCCCTCCAGATACTTTAACGCCACGGCCAGGTGAACCACTGCGTCCACAATCTCGTCCCGATCCCGACCCTCCTCCACAATGCGCTTGATCGAGCGGTTTACACTCAACAGGTGCTTCACCTTCCCGATGTACTTCGTTTCCCTCGCCACCGTGTTGTTCTCCCCGGCAAACCTCAACGCCTCCTTGAAACAGACGTACTCCTTGCGCGTCATCAAGAAACGCAAACTCAAATTGGTGAGCCAGATGGCGATGGTTTTGCACATGGACTAGATCCCCTCTGGCGTGGCGGGGGCGACAAACTGGACGGCATCGGCCTCATCGTTGGTCTGGGCGGCGAGGATCATAGCCTTGCACCGCAGGTATTCGTTGCGGCAGGCGGCGATGTAGGACTTGATGGCCTCGCATCTTTCTGGCGGGTAGATGCCGAGGGCGGCGTTTTGTTGGGTAATGGAATCCAGCCCAGCGGTTGAAATTGCATCGGAATAATAATGCCTAGCCATTCCGATTTTTATTTCCTTTGCCTCATTCAAAGTTCTGTCGTCTTGGACAGATATTAAAACTCCATTGTGATAAATTTCGTTTTTCATCACATTCCAATATAAAAATAGGGTGGGGATGATCCGTCCAATCCGTTAAATGTTGCTGGGTCGGGCCAAGTGCCTGCCGATGCTATGGTCATGTATGGGACATTGTTTGAAATTTCATCGGCACTTGAGTTGGCTCCAATAAAATAAATGTGCTGGGAGAGTGACCTTTGAGAAATTCTTGTTGATGTTTGTGCGCCAGTAATATTATTGTGGTAGGAAAGATAATAAAGGCCAGCTTTAATAGATACGCTTGGGCTTATACTTATTGTTTTTACGGTGCTGGAATCTGATGTGGCGTGTGTGAAGCTACCAGAGGTCACAATGTTTAGCGGCTTGCCTGTATTGTCAGAATTATACACGGCCAAATATCCTGTTGATGTTATGGCGGGGGCGTTAGAGGCAAAAAAAACTAGGCTTGAAATTGACCCGCTTGGCAAAAAAATCGGATTAAACTTTGCCCTTATGTTTGCATTTGATGTTGCGCCAACGCTGTTATTTTCACCATTCCACGGGGTGTAAAGCCTTCCAGCCCCCCAATTCGTCACGGTTGGCCTGACGAATGGTGACTTAAATGTTCCGTCTCCTGACAATACGGCAAGCTGATCCCCCGCCGCCGGAGCAGGAACCAAGCCCGCCGTGCCTGCGACTGAACTGGTCGCGCCGACCATATCTGCCGGAGCCGCTCCCCCGCCGCCGCCGAAGAAGGCCATCTCTTAGCCCTCCAACGCAACGAAGGCTTTTCCTGTCGTGGCGCATAGGATTCTGATTTCCTGCGTAGGGATGAAGCCAGATTCAAAAACGATCCCGCTCCCGTTCTTTCCAAGAAAGATTCCCGTGGAGGCCGTGGGGTTGTAGCCAATCCCAAGATTCATGTCGGTGTCGGATACGTTCTGCACGAGCAGGAACTTCCTGCTGGCGTTGGCGGCGAAAACTTGCTGGTCGGTTCCGCCCGTGGTGATGGTTTTGGTGGAGGCTTCAGTTACGTTGCCTGTTTGCGGAAGGGCGGTGACCGTGCCGGAAATGGGGAGAGAAGAATCAACACCAGCGGCACCCGTTCCGATGTTTTTTATGTTTATATTGATTGAGTCGTCACCGGAATCATAAACAGGTGAACTTCCCAAGATAACTTCTGGGAGGCTTGATACCGCCACCGTGCCGGATGAAACTGTAATCCCATCCGCCACATCCGCCTGAAGCGTGGTAAGCAACGCCTCGATCTCGGTGAGATTGGCGTTAATCGACATGGTTCCGCCGGTCAGCGGTCCCAGGCTCTCAATAATTTGATTCCACTGGCGGCCCATTATTTTGTCTCCATTGCGTCAACGGCGCTTTTCATGGTCGGTGTATCAGGGTAAATCGTCTCCGGGTAGTCGTCAACGCCCTGCTCCGGCTTGCATCCTGCAAGCAGAAGGCAGAGCGCCAACGCCCGAAACACGAATCAGTCCTTGCGGACGTATATGGCAATCGGCCCGCCGCTGGAAAGGATCACCTCGGAGATGTCCCCAACCACGGTGGAGCCTGCGGCCAAGGCCAGCCCGGTGTGCGTCACCCCGCTGATCGTCAGACCAATCGTACCCGCCGAAAGGGCGGAGACGCCGTCAAACGATCCGGTGTGGGTCGCAGCCGAGGTGGAGATGGTCGTGCCAGCATCACCCAGCGTCAATCTGGAAAGAAGACGCATTAGGCAAACAGGGGGATGCGATACGCGGTGCCGTTAAGGGTCACGTTGAGCGAGGCATCGGAGGTCGCCACGGTGTCAATCGTGCCGCCGCTGCTTGATGCCGTGAACTCAATGGCGCTGTCAAAGCCTTCGGAGTTGATCCGAAGAGCCTTGCCCTTCGCCTTGATGGGACTGCGCTGGAACTCGTTAGCCATAGTATTTAACCTTTCTGCGCCAGCGCCGCCCGCTTGATTTGGTCGGGCTTGTACTGGCTTTTGAACCTACTCCCAAGCTTTTGTTCCTGGGAATAATACCCCTTCATTAAGTTTGTCATGTTGACCCCTTCGGGATTTTCGCGGGGTTCTCCAACCCCGAACAAGGTCAATTTTTGCGGAACCGCAAATCTTTTGAGGTGGGATGGGACTTTGTCCCTTTCAGCCACAGGCCGCTCCAGTTCAACGACTGAGCCATTTCTGGTGTCGGTGTACTGGTAAACAGGCATTAGCTGTAATTCTCCTCCTCGTCGGACTTGCGGGCCATCTCCATCATGCGGTCTTCCTCGGACATTTCAGGCATTGATTCGGATTCAGTCTCGCCGGATTCCTCGCTCATGGCTTCGTTCACACGAACAAAAGCGACGCCGTTCTCGACCTTTTCCACCACGCCTTCAAGTTCCACGGAGTCACCCGCTTCAGGAGCCGCGTTCTCCTCGCCTTCCGGCAATTCAAACATGGAAATGGGTAGTTTCACCATACCTTCTTTCATAGCGGGCTTCTCCTTTTTGGAAGTAGCGGGGGAGGTTTTATCCTCCCCCGCCTTCCGAGGGCCAACGCCGATGATTAGCATTGCGCCCATTTCTTCAATTACGAGTAGTTGGACTTGCTGAACAACACGCGGAAGAACCGGGTGTCGAGCTGCTTGGCCGCATAGAACGTCTTGAACGAGCAGACAACGCGCTGACCGTAGGGGTCGCTCTTGTCGGCTGCGTCCAGGATCGTCACCTTCGGAGCGAAGGGCGAGCCGGAAGCCGCAACGGCGGTGAGGTGCGGAACACCAAACGCCTGACCACCGAGCAACACGTTGCCGTAGACGGCCGCGCTGGCAGTCGCCGCATTGGCAACGCCGTCGGCGGCAGTGGCAAACGTCTGCACGTTGGTGGAGCTGATGACCGACACGCCAAAGAGCTTGCCCACTTCGCCCTTGAAGATTTGATCCGGGGCGGAGTAGGAGCTGACTTTCAGCCAATCATCGTCCTGCTGCAGGTCGCGGACCACAGCCGGGTGAGCCACAAGGGCGTAGCCGTCTTTGATCTTCGGGGCGCGGGAGATGAACAGGCTGGTCGCGCCGTCCAGAAGGTCGGTCGCGGTGATGCTGCTGTTCGGGGTTGAGGAGGTCGCGAAGGTCGTGCCGTTGGTGCCATTTTGGGCATAGCGGGCGTAGGACTTCGTGGCCACGTTGGTGCCGGTGCTGGTCGAGGAATCCTGAACCAGCGCACGGTGACACAGGGTGTCGGCGTGCAGGGCGGCGTCTTCGCCAAGCTGTTTGGTGGCCTGGGCGAGGTGGTTGAACAGCTCGGTGGCGAGCAACACGTCGGTCAGAACGATCTTTGAGCCGTACTGAACAAGCGTGGCTTCCACGGAGCTGAGGGTGAGATCACGCTCGTCGCCGCTGGAAGGCGTGGTGCCTTCGGACAGGTTGGCGATAGCGCTGATGCTGGGGTCGTCAAAGCGGAAGAAACGAATCGTTTTGTTTCCGCCAGTTTTGGTGGGGTACGGAACCTTCAGCGCGAACTGCTCCATCTGCAACAGCGGGAGCGCACGCTCCAGAAGCTGCTTGGAGAAGTAGGTCTGAAACTGGGCCGTAACGGAGCCAGTGGTAACCATGATGTTTAATTATCCTTTGTTGCGACTAGGTCAGCCTCGGTCAGCTTCCGCCGCCATGCGGAGGAGTTCCCGTTCCTGCTCCTGTGAGGAGAGTTCGTGGAACGCCTTTTGTTTTGCAGGCGCGGACGGCTGCCCGGATGCCGGGGTCGTCGCTTTTCTGAGCTGGGCGATTTCTCGCTCATACTCTGCAACCTTCTTTTCCAAGTCTGAGGCGGCCTCCGCCTTGATCTTGACCTTGGCGATGCCCACCGCGTCGTTGATTCCATTGGGGTAGTTCCGCAGGATCGCGTGGTTCTGAAGCATCTCGGAGACGGCCTTGTAGAGTTTGGAGTTGGAATCCTTGAGGTCGGGGTTTTCCTCGACTTCCTTGAGGAGATTCCGATCCCAGGCGGACTTCAGTTCCTCCTGGGTTTTCTTTTCAAACTCCTGCTTGTCTTCCGTCTCGACCTGAGTGGCTTTTTCTTCAGCGAGTTTTGCAAGATCATCGCGGCCTTCTTCACGATAGCTCTTTGCCGCATCCCGGTAATCTTCCGCGCTAAAGCGTCTACTTCCCGCTTTCGGCGCTTCAGAACCAGGCTGTGAAGCCTCCCGGCTGGCCCGTGCCTGCTCGATGGCTTCCCGCTCGGCTTTGAGTCTTGCTTTCTCCGCCCTGACATCTTCCCACTCTTTCTCAAGACGCGACTTGGCCTTCTCGTACCGGGTTGGCTTCTTTTCGGAAGCCGACTCAGACTTGGTTTCGGTCGGTTGCGTTGTTAGAGAACTTTTCGCCTCCTCGGATTTCTCCTCGGCTGCGGGCGCATCACTCGATGCGGCCTGTTTGGTTTCGGCAGCTTCGGCAGTCGCGGGTTTCTGCTCGGTATCTCCGCTGGCCTTTTCGGCTCCTACCTGCTCAACCTTGGCCTCCTCTTCTTTCTTGGGTTCGGGAAGTTCCCGCCCCTCGTCGAAGGCTTGCGCCAGTGCTAACAAGTCAGTTTCCGTCGGGCTGTTCGAATCCGCCATTGCGACCCTTTCTACACTCTTTGGTGGCGAGTCACCCCACCTTGAGGATAATTTACCACTTATTCATCGGACTCATCGACGTGGTCTTCGATGGCCGAGTTTAGTTTTGAGGTTGCCAGCGATTCTAAGGTCGCCACACAACCTCTATAACCTTTAGCCCATCCACAGGCTTCCGCAAGTCGATCTGGACTTTTCATCACGGCAGAGGCGTTATGGCGCAAAGTAAGGTTTAGAAGGATTAGGCTTAACCGTTTTCCGGTAGGCGTTCCAAGGAAGGCTGTCCATGCCTTCTCGTCCTCGTCCGTCCATTTGGGTTCCTCGATCCATTCCTGATTGCGGATGAAAGCCAGGATGGCTTTAAGTTTTCTCATAGAACTACCGCCCAGGAGTCACCCTGGAAAAGCTTGTAATCGGCCTGTCCAAGCGTCTCGGATAGCCCCTTCTGTACAGACGGGAAGGACCAATCATGGCCAGCCATGACCCCGCCTTTACGCAGTTTCGGCTTCCATCCCTTGATGTCCGCCACAACCGCTTCATACCTGTGATCGCCGTCAACATAGATCAGATCCAAGGATTCATCGCCCACCGATGACAAGGCGTCAAGGCTTTTCGAGCGAAGGAAGCTGACATTACCAAGGGGCTTGGTACGGTTCTGGAAAGCCTCAAAAACAAACTTCATGGGGCATTGCTGGCTGGCCACGTCGTTGATGTCGTATCCGTTTAGCCAGGGATCGACCGCCAGCACTTCCTTGAAATACTTGGCCAGCACCTCGGTGCCTTCCCCGCTGTAAGCACCGATCTCGACGGCCTTGTTGGTCGCGCCCTGCTGGTTAGCCCACTTGCAAAGTTCGGCCAATCCCTCCTGTTGGGAGGGCGGGCGCATTACGGGAACCTTCAAGCCGCCATCGGTGCGGCAGGCTGGATCTGGGCTGGAGCCATTTGCTCGGCAGCACGCTGTTCCTGTTTGGCCGCATCACGAAGCTGTTTCTGGATGGCGCGGGAGGTGTTGGGATCGATCTGCTCCAGGGCGGCAAGGTGCTGCTGGAGGTGAGCCATAAGCACCTGCTGGGAGGCGGGGTCGATGGGTTGCTGGCGTTGCATGGACGCCTGATTGAATTGGAAGAGAACCTGGATGTGGATCTTGTGGTCGTCGCTGGGCTTGATGTTGACGGGGAAGCCGGTGGCAAGCATGGTCGCAATCTCGCTGGCCTGATCCTCGGCCTGATCGCCCATCCCGGCCTGCGGGTCTTGATAGAGCCTGCGGACAAGGCTGGGATCGTCCTGCTCCAGCACCGACTTGACCAGCTCGCCCTGGTTGACAAAGGGATTGTTCAAGAACATCTGCATCCGGGCGACAGACTTCTGGAGCGCAAACTGGCGGTTGATGAAGTCCAAGCCGCCCTTCGGCTCAATCGAGTATTCCTCATGGATACCGTCGGGAACCATCTGCCCCGTCTCCTCGGCATAGCGGAACATCAAATCCTTCTTGTTGTACTGGACGTAAAGATCCCACGCCTGCTTGAAGAGGTGGGAAAGACCCATCCTGAAAATGCGGTTGCGAAGATCGCCCGAAGCCGCCGCCTGACCTTGGATGGCGGCGATCTCGGTCGCAGTCTTGCGATCAGCCACCTGATACTGCGAGCCAGCCCCGAAGTCGGGGTTGCCCATTCGCTGTTCAGCGAGCATACGCTCTTCGAGCATCAGGCGCTGGAAGTCGAATGGAGGCTGGCTGAATTGCACCGGCTTCAATCCTTGCGGAAGGATCTGGCCGGGTTGCATCTTGAGATTGGCGGTGTTGAGGCTGATCGGGTTCTGTGCCTCGAAAACGGGTCGGTTGGCCAGCTCGACGTAATCGCTCAGGCTATTCTTGAGCTTATTGAGCAGATTCTCTCCGGGGAGGAGGATTTCTGCGACTCCCCGTGGGCTGTACCAACCGCCCCCTGTGATCTCATAGGGGAAATCGACAAAGGGAGGTTCGCCGTGGCGGTACGGCAAAATGAAGGATTTTCTTACGTCGGTCTGGATCTGAAGCGGGCTATACGTCTCCACACGCCATCCATCCTTGGAAGGCGTATACATTTCCCAAAGGATGATGCGATCGTTGTTAGCTTCGTCAGTAATGCCTTCACGCCGGTAGATCTCGTCCTGTATTTCGGAACGAAGACCGACCGAATCAGAGGGCTTGCCGGTAATTGTTTTGACGAAGTTTTCGTCCTGATTGTAAAGGGGGTTGGCCTTATAGGAATCCACCGAGACAGAGAGAATGTGGACGATGAAATCGGCATCCTTAAATTCCTTGGTATACGAAGGAACAATAATGTGGAAAGGGTCAATGGCTTCAAAGTCGATCCTTTTCTTGTCCTCATTCCAGATTACCTTGGCCACGCCGCGCCCGTAAAGCAAAAGATTGTCGATGACTGAAACAATCTCTTTCTGGAAGTTGGACTTCTCTCGGAGCTGGTAATCAAACCAGCGCTCGGCGGAGACGGTGATGGGGGCGAGCTGCTGGCGCATCGGGACAAAGGAACAGAGAATATCGTTGCCGATGGCCGAATTGACGAAGGAGGGCTTGAGCTTTTCAATGGCGGTGTCGATCAACTGGACGTGCAAATCGGCGGCGGTCGGCCAGGGCTTGACCTTGCGGCGCACACCGAAGTAGCGGGCCTGATAAAACAACCGCTGGCGGTTCTCCCAGCTTTCGCGCTGGTTCAACGCCTCGATGATCCGCATATAGTAGTCGGCACGTTTTTCGTTCTTGGGTGACATTATTTTTCCCGCTCCCTGTTCAGTTCAAATTGAAAATCGTTGACATAATGCAAAGCACGCTTTGCCCATGCGCGGACCGCAGGAGATGAATCACGCACGGCAGGGTAGTTCTCATCTCGCATCAACGCCTCAACGCCCCCGGTCGTATTCGTTGTCGGGGTCGTCGTGGCGCACCCACCAAGGCTTAGGGCCAAGATCGCGATCAATGGCATCACGGTTGTTGCGCCACTCACCCTCGGCGCGGTCAATTCGCTTTTCCTTCCAACCGGGAATAAGGCGAAGGATCGACGCGATGATGTTGAGGATCGCACCGATCACTTAAAGTTATTTGATGTGGAGGCCGAGGGTCTTCAGGAAGTTGACAACCCTTTCCAGCGCCGTGTCGTCGGCGGGGGTCGGGGTCATCTTCACAATGATCCGGGCGGCAAGCACGATGCCACCAAGGGCGGCAACAATTTCAGTCCAGTTTGCGGTGATCCAGTTCCAGATGTTCATTTCAACCTCCTGCGTCGAAGCCAGCCATGACAGGGTCGCTCGACTCCATCATGGCAAGCAATGACCTCCACGTTGGCTTCTCCACCGGAAAGGTCAAGTCGAACTTCATATTACCACCGTCAAGGCACAGGGCAAGGGCATCGGCCTTGTCCGGGCTGGCGAGTCCCCTGGCTCGCATCGAATCCTTGGATTCAACCCCCAGCTTCCCCTTGGAATTGACCAGACTGCGCCGACAGGTCAGTTGCGCGGTCAGCTCCTCGTCGTCGGGCAGGATGATCTCGGCGTTCTCGATCTTCTTGGCCATGCCATACCACATCTCGGCAGCCCGGTTGGTGTAGGCATCAGCGTCGTAGGCGGCGGAGCCGAAGTTGACGCGATTGACCTCCCAGCCCGCCTCGGCCAAGGCATCGCACATCGGCATACCCAACCCGCTGGCGTCGGCGTAGATGTCTTCTGGCTTCAGGCCAGCCTTCTTAAACTCAACGATAAACCTACCCACCGCCGCCATCGTATCGCGCTCTTTCCAGGCTAGGAAGCTCAAAACCTTGTTGCCATCCCTTACGCACAGCACGTTGGAATCGCCACCGGCGGCAAAGTCAACGCCCGCCACCTTGGTTCCGGGCTTGAAGTCGGGCGGGCTGACAAGGCAGTTCTGGAGCTGGTTTAGGTTAATAATCAGGCTTTCGCTGCCGATGTCCACAAACTCCCCATATATCATGGAGCGGGTCAGCGGGTGCTTCTCGCCATACCGCTGGATCACCTCCTCGATCTGTTTCTGGGTAATATGGGGGCAGTCAAAGGCGGTTACGGCATGGGTCTTCCACATAGCCGCCTCCTTGGTGAAGGCGCGGTAGAAGGCTCCGCTTGAGCCGCCGGGGCTGCTGGCGATAAGAAGGCGGGTGGGTTGGCACCGACTGATGGCCTCAAACAAGGGGTCAGCAACGGTCTTGGCCTCGTCCACCACCATCAGCAAGGGCGACAACTCGTGGTTCTCGGCGTGCCAGCCTTCCGCCCGCCCTGGATCGGTGGCTGAATAGCCGATAATGCGGGATGTGTTGCCTTCCGGGTGCAGGTAGCGGATCTCCCCGGATGTGACCTCCCAGGCACCGCCTAGCTTCGCTGTGAGGGATCTTAGGCTAGGCCAGAGCTGGGACTCGACCTGGCGGAAAACGCCTGCGGTCGTAACCGCAATGGAGCGGCGATAGACAAGGGCGTGCCACACCAAAACGCTGGCAATTACGGTGGAAGTCTTGCCGGAGCCGTTGGCGGCTCGCAGGGCGACTCTGGAGTCGATAGGGGCTAAATCAGCAAGAACATCCCTTTGCCACTTGTAGAGGTTGATGCCCAGAACCTTATCCGCGAAATGAGCAGGGTTTAAGAGTTGGTCTAGCAACTCGTCGGGGGTCTGCTGCGCTGATTTGGGAACTCGTCTAGCCATAACCTCTTTTTGTTTTGTGGCGCAATTATTTGGGGGGTATTATACGTGTGAATCGGTGGCGGGGGGTGTAGGGGGAGGGGTGTCGTGTACCGGCCACTTTCTTAGGCTTTCTTGCCTTGGCTTTCGTCTTCGCATTCTCAAAGGCTTACCCTTTCCAGAATTTTTGAGTGTTGCAGTGACAATAGGTTGCGGATTATCTGTCGCACAATAGCTATTGTATTTACTTTTAGGTTGTTCAATCGCCTTAACCTCCTGGCCCTCAATCACTTGCGCTTTCTTCTCCGCTCGGCGGGATGCGAGGCCGGCCAAGAGTTTAGTGAATGAATCGCCCACATTGTGAGTTATGGAAGTATCTACAGCCAAACGGCTTGAGGGGATTGCATGATGGTAAATGCGCTCGGCCAGCCACGCTTTCGCTTGCCAACTACGCTCGCCAGCTAGTTCTATGTCACGCAACAAGCCAAGCTCGTGATTTTTTCGGGCGGTTTCCATCTTTCTGCCGAACCCTGGATTCCTATGCACCCAAGTTTTCAGAGTGCCAACAGGGACTCCAATCAAGCCAGCACACTTTTCAATTGTAAAGCCAGAGGCACAAGCGGACACGCACCTCTCCTCAATTTCCTTCGTAAATGCTACCTTCCCATTTTTGGATTTTTCGGGGAGATTGTCGGGCGGGTTTTCCACTCGCACAACCTAGCATAAAAGATTCTCAAAAATAATTGTTGACACAACCAACCCGCTTGGACTAGGCTCCATTCATGCAAAACACGCACACCAAAACCGAAGCGGAAGCGGTTAAAGCCTTCCGCATTGCGATTCTCGACAAAATCTTCGAGGAGCAGGTCGCTCTTTCCAATGAAATTGGAGCTTCGGAGGCAAAGAAAAACAATCGCAAAGCCGATGCGTTGCGGGAACGCAAAATGGGGCTTTGGATTGCAGAGCAGACCATCAAGCAGTTTTGCGGGTAATAATATGAGCAACACACGCACCAACGCCGACAAGCAGACGGCCAAAGTTCTGCGAATATCCGCAAACGAACTTGCCGAGCAGTTTATCGGCTCGACAATTCAACACGATGATTGGGAGCAAGCGGGAAAGATTCTTTCCGACCTTGCCGACAACATTGTTGCGCCCGAAACCTTGCGGGACTTGTCGCAACTATTCTTGGACATCGCAGACGAAGCAGAGCGGATAAAGCCCGATGATGAACACGAAGCACACGCCACTGAATCACTCTGCGAGTTGATCGCAGAAAAACTTATGGCGAAATATGATCGCCATATTGGCAGAGCATAAACCCAAAAACCAAAAGAAAGGAAACGCACAATGAGCGCACTATATGGAACACTAAAAGGAGCAAAAGGAATGGCCACACGATGTGGCCACCGAGAATTGACCACTCACGCCGCAAGTTGGGATGGAGCGGTTCGGGTGAGTCTTAATAACGACAAGAAAACCGGATCGACATCCTATGTTGTCGAGCTAGTGCCTTGGCACGGCAACGGAGAATATCGGAAACTGGCCGAAGGAATTATGGAGAAGCGGAAATGATCTGCTTCTGCATTTACTCCCGAGCAGGCTCCTTCCTCCTCCGCTTCTCATCATATGAGCGAGCGGAAGCGTGGAGGAGGGCAAGAGGGGTTGAAAATTACACCATACGAAAGGAGGTGTGGAGATGATCGCAGAAGTTCACGGAGCCGTCTACTTCGCCCACGGATTGATTTTGGGCGGGATCTTGGCGGCTTTCGCAATGTTCATCGGGCGGAAATAAAAACAATAAAAGAAAGGAATACAAAATGAAAAATAAACTATTCGTAGTATACGCAAAGAGCGTTGTGAAATACCAAATAGAAGTAAACGCCAGCAGCGCAGAAGAAGCCGTTAAGAAAGCGGAAACGATCGACGCTGGCGAGTGGATAGAAGACGAAAGAAGCGGAGACTTCGAAGTGACATGGGCGGAGGCTTTCGATATTTGCAAACTCAAATAAGTCTCCCCTCGTTCCCCCTCGTCACGGAGGGGGACGGAGGCGAGATCCGATAGGGTCGAACCTAATAAACAGTAAAGAAAGGAAACACAAAATGAGAAAGAGTCAAAAATACTATATTGGAGAAGTTAAGGAACAGAATGGGGAGTTTCAGTATGAGACAAAGTACCTATTCGAAACTGATGGATGCCCGCTTGAATACGCTGAAAGAGTTGCAAAAACTTGGCGTGGCGATGAGGATAATAAATACGATGAGGGTGCTGCTGGTTACTGGTCGGGCGATTGCATTATGTCGACAGGCATCATTAAAAAGATTCCGCTTAAGGATTTTAATGTCCTTAAAAAATATTTGGTCAAACTATAATCCAAAGAAAGGAAACGCAAAATGAAAGTAAGACCACTGGCAGAACAACGCATTAAGGACGAATTGACCCCGATAGATTTAGAAGAACTTTACCGGGAAATATTGGACGAATCCGGGGCCGTTGATGTTGGCGGTTTGTCGTTTATGCCGTCCGATATCATGGAGAAGCTCGATCCGGTTGCGTTTCGTTGTGGGGTCAGCGATTATGCTGATAGCCTAATCAACGAAACTATTACGGATGAAATTGACGGCAAGCATTATGACCTGAGAGAGGCGCAGGATATCGTTGACGAAGTAGAAGCAGAATTGGAGGAGGTTGAATAGTAGTCTCCCCTCGTCTCTCCCCCACAAGGGGGGAGCGGAGGTGAGACCCGATAGGGTCAACCTACAAACGGAACCGCAACCGGGTCAATCCTGGCGGTGGGGATGAAAGAAAGAAGGAGGATGGAAGATGCAAACGATTACAAAAGCGGAATGGGTTCAAAGGAGTA
>Ga0099848_1000206_pt1 | contig 26112 bp, 16 predicted proteins | sample CB_VirMetaG_3_FD_78179 | JGI IMG/M metagenome (GOLD analysis project Ga0099848, IMG submission 78179) | Freshwater to marine saline gradient viral communities from Chesapeake Bay - CB_1508_1S Viral MetaG | ecosystem: Environmental > Aquatic > Marine > Coastal | place: USA: Chesapeake Bay...
ACAGTACTTAAAGCAATTAACAAAGGCACCCTAACCCATTCCCATAGGTAACTCAAAATGTGATATAGAATTATTATAACAAAAAAAGGTACTGTGAGTAAGGAAAGTAAAAAGTTAAAAATAAAATAAAACGTGTCAAAGTTTCTTACACCATCATTAGTGGGAAATCTATTCACTTCCGTTTCACAAGTTCTATCAATAATTTCTTTGATTCCAATAAATCTACCTCTACCTGTTCCATTCCTATATTCATCTACAAGTTGTGAAATAGTATACACTTTGTTGTATTTGAACTTGTAGAAGAAATCTTCACAATTTATAGCCGCTTGTTTATCAACATAATCTGCCCAATCCAAAGAAAATGCGTATGATTTTTTCAATTGTTGATAGAAGGGAGATGTTGGGGATAATGAAACAGGATCTGTCGATGTTGAAGTCCATCCATACTCTCTAATATTTGGTACTAGAAAGTTTGCCCTTTTTAATTCACCAGTAGGTGATGTGAAGACAGACGGTAGTGGAATTGTAGATACAGGCGCCTCTTTCATTCCATCTTCATCCGACCACTTAACTTTGAATCTATACTTCGCGCTTGTTGGTACACCAACTGATGGATCATTCGAAAAAACTTGTTCTCCAAATTCATTTGTCACCACATAATCCATGTTCATGGGTAAATCCACTACCCACGCACCATTTTCATCAATAACTTTTCCCCCATTCTCGAGTTTATATTCTTCTAATACAGGATCACCATTCGAATCCTGATTGATGGTTTGTCTAATTGCTATAATTTCACCAGGACCAGTACTCATACCACACAAATCACCCATCTCAGTCTTAGGTTTACATGATTTTTTTAGTTGTTGATTACTTGTCATTATGGAACCCATAAACACTGCAGTTGGTTGTATGTCAATTCCCAACGCCCTTAAATCAAAATCATTTCTTGTAATTCCAATAGTACATAAATCCTCCTGTCCCCAAAAAGATGCAACATCTATTTGAGATGTACTTGAAATAATTTGTGGTAAGGACGCTAAATCATTTGAAGCTCGGAATCTGTTACCATCGAATTGGGATTGTACGCCTAACCCTTGTCTAACTAAATCTGTAGGACGTAATGAGAAACAACCAATATCAGATAAATCCAAATCCATGGTAATTGTTTGTACCCCCAATGGAACACCTACAATCATAAAATCACCACTATCGTTAGTGTTCACAACAAAACGATAATATTTTTCATAAACCTGTAAAACTGCTTTATCTACTAAGACATCTTCTCTAGTTGGAAATGTACCAGTAGGGACGTGTCCCTGATAAGAGGGAGTATAAGGCAAGAGATTATACCTATACCCGTCTTCATTGATTGTGTCTAAAGTTTGATAGGGATATAAAGTATTAATAATTGGATTATTGACATCCATTTCGTCCAAAGGAACAAAAATGGAAACTTTTGCATTGGGAACTCCATATCCACCGTTTGCAATTACTCTACCGACTACGACACCATAGTTCGCACAAAAATCAGTATACAACTCATCTTGTCTAATTTTGAGCGAGAGAATCTCCAAGAAATCAAAGTCTTGTTCAATGTTTACTCTAATTTGTTTGTCAACTCCTGGTTCTGTACGTATTCTATAAGACTTCGGCATGAAATATCTTTTTAGATAAATAGTTATTCATCCAATTTCAAAAGTAACCAGTTAAGGGTTTGTTATTATGAGAAACTCGTGCTTGTCAATGTTTTGACTCTCACTTGAATATCCTTGGATGGGATACGAACTTGATAGACTTGATTAGGTTGTGCAAAAATAGTTTCATCAATTAACAGAATTTGACGAGTTGTAGCGTCAGAGTATCTTTGTGATGTTTCGTTGGATGAATATTGCCCACCAACCAAATTGAATACATCGATAGTTGATACGGTATTTACTCCACCAACATCTTGGATTTCTCTTCTTAATTCAGATATATTAACGTTCTGTCCTAATTCTCTATACAACGGACTCATTATATTAGACACCACATTGATAATGTTTGAAATAACTTCTCCTCTGTTTTGTGCAGAATCCAATATTACTGAGATATCATATTTCAAATCAATAACTTCAGCGGTATTAATAACCACGTAGTCGTTAATCATACGATAATTAGACAAATAGTTAGCAACGTTTGTCTTTAAAACATTAGGTACGTTGGATGTCAATTTACCTGCAGAATCATATGACAAAAGTTGGATTTCAATTTTATTGTTATTTTCGACTATACCAACCTTAGCGGGTGCACCAAATTTACCTGGCATTGTGTTCAACAATGAATTGTAATCATTGATAGTTACCGCTCTTTTTTGTGCTGCGAAATTGAATGCTACCATATTTCTAGCCTCATTGATAGTCGGTTGGTTTGCACCACCGATAGCGGCTGTTACGTTGTTTACACTCAGAGAGTTTACTACGGATGAATTAATAGTTTGATTCGGACCTGTGATTTGTAAATCGTAAGTACCAAGTTGGGTGAGTGCGTTAACACCCAAGTTACTGGCTAGTCCCCCACCCACTCTGTATTGTATAAATAAAGTTGTGTTGGGTTGTACAGTCCTTCCTAAACCAATGTTGTTTTGATAATTAGCAATATTCAAGGGAACACCTGTTCTTGCAAATTGGGCTAGTTGTTCGTCAGCAGTGACAGTAGCATTGCCAAAAGTCATCTTCAAATATCCTTCAGGTGTGTATTCTGTGATAAATCTGCTATCTGTTTGTATGTATCTTCCTACTTTGATTCCAGGGTTATCTGAAGCCTTTGTCGGATCCTCAACGAACACTCTATCCTCTGCCAGTGCGTCTACTTCATACCATCTGTTTGTTGAAGTTATAAACTCAGAGGAAGAAGGAACATTTTGGAAGGAAGTGCCGTCCTTTTGAATTACTGCGGTTACACCTAAAACATTTTTTTCAGGTAAAAATATTTCAAAGAAAGGGCGTACATCATTTTGTGTAATTACCTTTTTGAAAACTTTCGTAAATCCATTAACAACAACTTCTCTTTTAACTATTGTGTAATTGATGAGGTTGTTGTTTGCATCAAAATTAGGAATTTTTTTGGCATTTACATATCCTTCGTTGTTGTATTGTGAACTAAAATCAATATCATATACAGTTTCAAAAACTTGTCCACCACCTTGGACTTGTGCACCTGCTCTCAAAATTCCACAATATTCTACATTTTCTTGATCACCATTTGCAGGTACTGTTATAGAAAAATCAACAAGAGAAACTGAAGGACGATTTCCAGGGATTTTAAGTCCATAAGTTCGGGCAATGTTGTAGACAGAAGATCTTTGTTGTGCATATTGTAGAACAGTTTCTTGAATACTTCTGTCGATTTGAAAGTTAAGATTGTCCCCAATTGCAGCATTCAAATCTAAAAAAACTGAAAATAAAGCAGCATCATTGAAGTTGTCAATTAAGTCAGGATAGTATTGTTGAGTGTAATCAATCAAATCCTGTCTTAACGAGGCAAAGTCTCTATCTGTATATGAAATTCTTCTTTCAGCCATTTTCTATTAAATATTTATTATTACAAAATCTCTTGTTTCAAAGGTATCTGATGTTATTGTAAAATCAATTCTCACCTTCGCAGTGTACTCGGCAACCCCTCTACCTGGAACATTCAATACCCCAGTATCCAAGTAATCAGTGTTTAATTGGGTAACAGTAGTCTGATCTTCTTCTTCCACATATGGATTTATAGTTATCTCATTTATGATAAGGTTGGGAATATATTTTTCAACATTCTGTTTAATATCTGATTTGATTGATTCAAATGTTGGGGCATCCATTGGTTCAAAAATAAATTCAAAAATTCTTGTTCCAAAATCAGGTAAATAATATCGTGAACCTTTTCTTGTCAATATCAAGTGGATTAAATTACTACGTATTTCACGGTTAGCGTCTTCCGATAATGAAAGATACTTTCCCTGTAAACTATCCTGAAAAGGAAAATTTATTCCATATGTTTTACCGTTAGCCATATTCCATAAATATCTTAAGTCATTAAATTATAAAAAAAAGAGGACCGAAGTCCTCTTTTATCTTTATTGTCTATGAATTATAGAATTATCCTTCACATGCAACACACTGCAAGTCGTTTAATTTCAACTTTTTTCTTGCAAATGCCTGTGCGGAATTCATTGAGTGTTGGTAGTAAAGAGTTTTAACCCCTAACTGCCATGCATCAATCAATAGTTTATTAACATCTTTAGTTGGCATATCAGGCGATACCATCAAATTCAATGACTGAGATTGATCGATATAATCTTGACGAACTGCTGCCATGTTGATAATAGATGCTTGGTTGATTTCAGCAAAAGTTCGGAAAACCTCTTTTTGCTCGTCAGTTAAGAAATCCAAATGTTGAACTGATCCATCGTTTTTCTTAATACTGTCCCAAGTTGCCTTGTTATCTTTTTTTAGTGTAACTAATAACTCTTTCAAAACTGGATTTTTAATAGTCACCTTTAATTTAGCAACATCTTTCACATAACAGTTGGACCAAATTGGTTCTATTGATTGTGAAACTTGTCCCAAGATAAATGCAGAAGATGTTGTTGGTGCAATAGCATTTAAAGTAACATTTCTTCTACCATATCCCTTTAGGTGTTCAGGTTCTCCAAAGATTTCTGCTAATTCTTTTGAAGCTTGGTAAGACTTATCTTGAATCAACTTGAATACCTCTACGTTAAGTCTAGCAGTTTCTCGACTATCAAAAGGTAGATTTTTGGATTGTAACAAAGAGTGCCATCCCAAAACTCCCAAACCAAGAGCACGTTGTCTTATCGCAAAGTTGTATGCCTTTTCCAAGTAGAAGAACGCTCTTTGTCCTTCGATTGTGCCATTAGTTTTCAAATCATAAATTTTAGAGATAAATTCTGTCACAACCGCATCTAAGAAATATACCATAGTTTCTACCGCGTCTGTATCTTTCCATTCATCATAATGAAGTAGATTCATCGATGACAAAACACAAACAAATGATTCTTCTTCTGAGTTGTGAAGTGCAATTTCAGAACAAAGATTTGAATTGTAAATCTTCATATCTTTATCACGGTATACCTCAGGTGCCTTATTGTTCATTGTGTCAGTGAACATGATATAGGGGTATCCGATTTCACCACGTCTCTGAATTACTTTAGCCCAAATTGCTCTTTTTTCTTTATCACCCTCAATCATTTCTTTCATGAACTCATCAGTAACAGTGACAGCGTGTGTCAAATCCTGAATTGGAAAACCTTCTGTTCCGATTTTTAGGAACTCCATAATATCTGGATGTTCCACAGGAAGATAAGGAGAAAATCTACCTCGTCTAGTAGAACCCTGTGATATATTGTCTACGACACTTTGGAATAGATTCATGAAATGTACTGAACCTGGTGCATGTCCGTTGTCAGTAATCTCAGCACCTCTTCCACGGATATTTCCAAAATATCCTGAAGTACCGCCACCCATTTTACTCATCTCACCAACTTCAGCTTGTGTGTAAAGAATTGATTCGATATTGTCACCAATATTAGAACCAAAACAACTAACCGGTAATCCCCTTTTTTTACCAAAGTTAGCCCAAACAGGTGATGATAGTGAATACCATCCTCTTCCCATATAATCGTAGAATTTTTGGGCAAATCCTTCAATTCCTAATAATTTTTCTGCATGTTCTGCAATAACTTTAATTCTATCAAGAGGTTCCTCACCTTCACTAAGATATCCTCTACGAAGGAAGGTAATTGACTCTTCATTAATCCAATCAAATGGTTCTCTATTGTTCATATTATAAAATAATTTTTTTTGTTGTTAAAATAAATCGTTAAGGGTAATTGATTTTTGCTTTTTGCTGTAATTAATACTTCTTTTGTTGAAGAAGTCGGTGTGTTTGGTTGTTAAAATTTCATCATCAAACCATTCTGTAGTTTCCAACAAAACTTGGTTAACGGTGAAGATACTTTCAACACCAATAGCATTCAATGAATTATTGAATCTGTGTTTAATGAATTCCAAAGTTTGAGCCTTACTCAAAAAGTCCAAATCACCTTTTTCGAAAATCCAATTAACAATTTCTTCTTCCGCCTCGTAAGCATCACGGGTAGCGTCTTTCAAATCTTCAACTAACTCAGGTGTCCACCATTGTGGGTTTTCTTTTTTGATAAGATTCACCAAATCGAATCCGAACTCAGCGTGGATGTTTTCTTCCTTAGAAGTCGCCTCAACTGCATTACTCATACCTTTGAGTAAATTTTTATGCTTGTTGAATGACATGATTACCAAGAACTGTGAAAACAATGAAACGTTTTCTACGAACATCGAGAAAAGTATGATAGACTCGAAGTAATCTTGATTTTCAATTGTTCTAACGTTAGCAATTGACTTTTCTAAATACTTAATTCTTTTTCTAATTGCAGGAACCTCTAATAGATTTTCAAACTCATCGTTAAGTCCTAACACTTGTATCAAGTTTGAGTAAGCGTCAGCGTGACGTACCTCTGATTCTGCAAAAGTCGCTCCGACATTTCCGATTTCGGGTTTTGGTAATTTTTTGTAGATATCACCCCAGAAAGTTTTTACCGCAATTTCAATTTGGGAAATTGCCAACATCGCTCTTTCTACTGCTGTTTGTTCTTTTTCAGAAAGGTGTACCTTAAAATCTTGAATATCTGATGTGAAATTAAACTCAGTGTGAACCCAATATGAATGTCTAATTGCATCTACATACTCAACTAACTCAGGATATTCGTATGGTTTTAAGTTGACTCTCTTACTAAAAATATTAGGTCTACTTTTAGAACGGTATATAATATATTCTTTAGCCACGTCATTTAATCCATTATCCATTAGTTTATTTTCCACCATATCGTGAATTTCATCAACATGAGGAATATGCATTTTATCATTTCTGAAAATACTCTTTTTAGTAAGTCGAGCAATCTTTTCAGCCATATCTTCATCGACATGTCCAACACTTTGCATTGCTTTCATTACGGCTCTTTGTATTTTTTCAGCCTCGAATAAAACCTTTTCACCACTTCGTTTTATTACATAACGAGTGTCAATAAAAGATGTATTACTTGTTTCTTTCATAGTTAAAATTTTTGGGTTCTTAATTTATTTAAACTCTTTGGGTTTGTCTTTTTTCCATGAGTTCTCGAATTCTATTTCGATTTCTTTCTTCCTTCTGCTCTTCAAGCCCAAGGAATGTCACACTCGACTCGGTATCAATCTCCAAATACTCATTGTCAAACTTACAGTTTTCAAAGACAATACCATCCTTACCAACACGAGACTTTGTGATAGCTATAGTCGCCAAATTCATTTCTTTCTGTTGGAGAGATTTAGCAATTGAGATAATCACGTGTCCAACTTGAGCTTTCTTGATTGAACCTCCCATCTGATCGGTTGTAACAACTTCCGAAGAAATAGATGAACGGTTACCTTGAGTTGCTGTCCACCCTGCAATATCTAATTCGTGACACATTGCCTCGAAGTGTCTCATTACAGAACCTTCAGCCTTCCATTCATCGGTTTCCTTACTTGCTGTACCACCAGGTAATACACAATCAATGTAATCTAAAACTATGACATCAACCTGAGTACCCTCAGCAATCATTTTTCTGATTTGATTTTTGAGTTGATTGATTGTCACGGTGTCTGATGGAAGTTTCTTCAAAGTCAAACTATTTGATGTGTTTTCTTTGATTTCTGCAACTTTTGCCATGACTTCCTCCCTACGTGCGGATAAATCATCCGGCTTGATTTTAGTCCACAATGTGAAGTGTTTACGTTGTATGATTTTGGGGTTGTCTTCGAAAAATATCTGAAGAACGTTGTAACCTAAGTTAAAGGCGTTATTAGCAATTTTTGTAAGGATTGTAGTTTTACCAACACCCGTTGGTGCTAGAATAACTCCAATTTCACCTTTAGCCAAACCACCCTTCATAAGGTTATCAATACCAGGTATACCAATTGGGATTGGGTGACGGAAATCATCCATCAAAACCTCATCTAAATTTGAGAATACAGTACCTGTCCCCTCATCCACTTCACCAATTTGAAGTGCTCCTCTAACCATACCCTCAATATCATCGTATGATTCAAAATCACCTTTATCAATAATTTTTTGAGCGGTAGTCATAACTTTCTGTAACTCTTGTTGTTTACAGAATTTTAATGACTTTGTTTGAACAAACTCAGCACCTTCGATAGTCACTACTTTGATTTCTTCAATCATATCCATAACCATCTTACGTGACATATCATTGGATATTTCACTTTTAGCCAACTGTTCCAAAGTATTGAAGGAGGGCGAGTGTTCGAACTTCATAAAATACTCTTTAATCATCTGCATGACAATCTTGAAGTATTGGTTATCAAAGTACTTAGGATCGATAACTTCAACGATAGAACGAGCAAAATTTTTGTCTAATATGATTTGATTTAATAGTTGTATTTGAAATGTATTTCCTAGGTATCCAAAGTTCTTATCGTTCGCCATTTTTGTTAAATTTAGTCTTCTGTGTGAAATATAAATACACTTAGTTTAGGGTATAATCCATGTACTCAAAAGATAAATTTTCGTCTGAAAAAATGTCAGTCAAACGCTTAAGAATACTTTTTAGGTGTGGGCGTACGTCAACGGTATATCTTACCTTTGGAGGGTATACTTTAGCGTCAAATGCTCTATGACAAATTGTCTTATCTCCAACTTTGATATACATGTTGAACCACTCAGGTTCTTCTGTGTTTGATGTATCGAGGACACTTGGATCGAGATAAATTTGTTCGAAATTATCCATCATATAAATGGTGGATTTCATTGTTAAGTCAGATTGAATTTCCTCACTGATTGATCTGAGTAACTCATAGAAGTCTACACTTCGGTGAGCGTTGTCCTGATAGTTTTTAACATTGTAATATCGTTGTACTACAAAGTTGTCATTAAGAGTTAGCAAGAACTCCATTTTGGTTAAATCCATATTTTTATCCATATTCTATTGGTTTTTAATAAATCTTCTTTTTTCTTTTCTTGTGAGTTTCATAAAGGGGTTCACAAAATCAACCCATTGTTCGTCTTGTTTTGGGAGATACTTGAAAATACCATCTTCAACCATCATCCGTATCAAATTTTTATACCCACGCCCCTCAGGATCCAAATCTTCACGGTAGTAATTATAAACCTCAGATTTGTCTTCATTAGTGAGCAAAGGTAAGGACAAATCCACCAACATTCTATTTCTTTGCCAAAAAAAGTTGCCGATTACACCTCTTTTAGTTTTTCCCTCCAAAAGATTAGAAATAGCCGTAGAAGGATTTGTTTCCATCAAACTTTGACTTTTTTCCAAAACAAAATCTAATTCTATTTTTTGTTCCAAAATTTCAGGAAAAAGTTTGACTAAAGTTTTAGTTCCGAGAAAATGTATTCCATCAATATTATCAGACTTGTCTCCCATGATTGTTTTATAAATCATAACATTATCATGAGGGATTTCCAAATCATCAATATTAATTTTATCCCCTTGTTTGTAAAACTGTTTTTTGATTGGAGAGTAAACAGACACTTTGTCAGATATCAGTTGGGTTAAATCTTTATCCGAGGAAAATATAACCTTATTTTCATCTTCCGAGACTTGACAGTAATAAGCAATTAAATCATCACTTTCACAACTGTCAATCATTATTTGACGGATAAATAATTCTTCCAAATAAAGTTTGACTCGTTGACGTTGCCAATCGAAAGATTCTTTCTGAAATTCGTTGAGTGTCTGTCTACGATTTTGTTTGTACTCAGGAAAAATTTCTCTTCTTTTTTGTGCATTATTTCTGCCATCCCAAAAAACAATCACCTTGTCAAATTCATTATCCAAGATGTGCTTTCTGAGTGTGTTCAAAAAATGAAATAATCCACCAATGTGTTTGGATTCACTATAGAGTTCACGAACCCCGTGAAAGCCTATTTTGAATAAATTATCACCGTCAACAAGAAGAGTAGTAGTCACTTAATTAAATTTATTATTCCCCTACCTCTTTTTCCTCAACCAAATCAAAATCTCCGTCTACTCCGATAATTTGTTTCCAATAATCTGAGTATTCTTTTTTATAAGCTTCGATAGATGCCTTTTCTTCTGAAGCTTCTTTTCCCGCCAAGAATCCGTGGGGGGTTACAATAATTTTCCCGTCTTCATAACCTAATCCATTGATGTGGTTTTTCATGACAGAAATTTTAGTACGTGTTGCAAACTTGACAGTTCTTTTGTCTTTCGTTGCCGTAATTTTTGTAGTACCTGCACCTTTTTGGTTGCCAAACAAAAACACCAATGAAGAGTTAAGCCAAACTGATTCTCCACCCTTAGCCTTAATTTTTGGTTGTCCAAAAGGGTTATCAGGAAGCTCTACCCATGGTTGGTTAACAATAACCAAAGTGTTTTCATACTTGGAATCCGCTTTACGTGAACCTGAAATTCTTTGGTTGATACCCATACCGATTTTATCTGACAAAGTAGCCGCATTATGTTGTTTACCACCTTTACCTTCGTAAGTCATTTTAGAAGGAATAGAACCGATAGAATCCCACAAGAATAACAAATCATACTCCAACTCACCTTTCTCTTGTGCATCCAAAAGAGAATTAATGTAATCGGTAATTTGTTCTATGTAACTAAAGTTATTATTGAAGATAAAGAATCCATCCCAATCGATTTCTCCCGTCTCCTCATCGACAACTTCGTCACATTCGAACCCCATTAATTGTGCATGTTCAAAACTCCACTTTTGTTCAGTGATTATAAACACAGGAAGTATTCCTTGTTTTTGAGCACTAACGGCAGATTTGATAAGTGCGGTTGTTTTACCAGTATCACTGTGCCCTAAAAACATGTTGATATGTCCTATCGCAGGTCCAGGTAAACCTACCGCCTCTAAAAATTCCCCACCACAATCAAAGAATCGTTGTGGTTTATATTTTGCCGAAGTGGAAAACTTTTTCTTAATGTCTCCAAATTCTTTTTTCTTAATTGCCATAACTGTATTTGTAGAATTCTTTTAAGGTTTCCAACTTGTCTTGTGCGTTTGCCAACTTTTCAACAAACTTATCCATTTCTTCTAAATGTTGTGGGTGTTCACCGATACCAACGGCGTTCTCCATGTATACCATCAGAGTCGCTTGTGATTCTGCAATTTCACTCTCGTATTTTTTTGTGAGTGAGTCGTACATTAATTTTCTTATTTTCATATCTATGATAAATTTTTTTGGTGAAACAAAAAGGACTTGGACACTATACGAAAGTAAGTATCCAAGTCCATGTTAATTAGAATGGCAAATCTTCATCAGGTTGAGCATCTGCTTGAGGATCAGAGATAGGGGTCTCTTCTTTGCGTCCACCGCCAAGAGACATAACCGCATCGTCACCATAAACATACTTTTTCAATTCTGAATCCCAAATTGGAGTTTCTCCACGTGCAATAGCCTCCAGGTATTCAACAGGTTTTTTAGAGTAAACATCCGCCCAAGTGAGTTCATCTTGTAACCACTCATTCTTGGTTGACTCTTCAGTGTGAAGAGGACTTGGGTCGTCGTACATAATTGTCTGAACAACTGTGTATTCCTTACCCGCAGGTGTCTTACTCTTAGAGAGCTCAATAATCAAATCTCTACCATTTTCAGCATCAGTGATGTCTCCTTTTTGTTTCCAAATCGGAATAATCTTATCCAAGATACCTTCTTGTTTGTAATTATCCTTGAATCTCCAAAACTTGGGTCCGTCTTGTTCATTATCTCTATCTACTACTTTTACAATATAAAACTTACGTGATTTGTATTGACGGGCAAGTTCTTTATCCGATTCCTTACCTGTCGTCATAAGTGTTTCATACACTTCTGACAAGGGAGAACGTTCGTTGTCATTCTTACCTGGATCGTAAAATTTCTGCCATTGTCCATTTACTTGAACTTCGTGGTACCATACTTCTTTGAATGGTGAACTCCCATCTCCTGTTGGAAGGATGCGGATACGACGTGACGCTGACTTCTGATTTTTATCCAAGATAGTTGTGAAGTATCTTTTCATTCTCTCTTCTTGAGACATGCGGTTACCTCCATTTGAGGAACCTGACGTGTTCTTTTCGTACTGTGAAAGAACCGCATCTAAAACTGAATTTGACATAATTTAAAATTTAATTGTTTTTGTTAATACTCGATTACTCTGTTGTTAAATGATAGGAAAAAAAGAAATAAAATCAAACTTCTATAAAAAAATAAACCCCCAAAGTTGGGGGTTGTTTTTTTAGAAACTTGGGGTATTTTTCGGAACGGGTCCGAAAGTATCTCTAATTGAATTGTCTGAAAAGTTTTGTACCTCGTCAGCTGTCAGGACATACTCGTGTTTTCCTGATTGCTCCATTTCGGGTTGTTTGTCAACAAAAAAATCAGTTAACTTTTGATTGTAAGGATAAGAGTCCAAACTTCTCAAGTGTAACTTTTCTTCAGGAGTCTTTTCTCTGTATTTTTCGATTTTCTGTTCAAGGGAGTTAATTTTATCGAAAATTTTATCCATCTCTTGTAGTTTATTTGTCAAATCATCTAATTTACCAAATAAATTGTTCATATACTCGTCTTGTTTTTGAGCTACTTCATTTTGCTTATTTACGAGTTCAGTAATGTCAAGCTCCTCAGTGTTTTCCTCACCTTGAACTTCTCCACTATCATCAATAACTTCAACATCAGGATCTGATGCCACATCTACAGGTTCAGCAACTTCTTCAGCACCTGTATCTAAGTCCGTATCTGCGGTTGGTTCTGTTGTCAGTTCCTCACCAGCATCAAGTGAAACATCAACAACATTAGCGTCTTGTTCTGTGATGTATGAATTGATTTGATTATATCTACTCAATTCTTCCAAGATTTTCTTTTCTACTCCCATTTTGTTTTTTTTTTAACCATTTAAAAGTGTTTTAACACCATGAGGTGTTTCAACTTTCAATGTTCTATTTAATTTCATTGTATTGTCTACTCTTTCAATCAAACCATCTTTCATTCTGACTGTATAACAATCTCCAGTATCCAAATCACAAACTTCTTTGTAACCGTTAGATGTTTCTTTTTCTACAATTCTTGAATCTTTTCGTAGATAATCGTCGAGTAATTTTTTTATGTTTGACATAACTTTTTTATTTATAAATATATTCTGACAAGTGTTTTGTCAAAATTAAACATTAAGAACATAATCACCATCAACCAAAGTTAAGGTTGCGGTTCCTAAAGTCAAATCTGCAGGTATTTCAACATCAGCAGATATTCCTTGGAATTCTGACTCATCCCAAGGGGTAATGTTCCAATCAGCACTTGCATTACTCAATGTGAAAGTTCCATCACCTAAATTTGAAAATGTTTCTTCTCCATTTATGAAAACAATTTCATTGTTGGTTTTTTTAATTACAAAGTTTGCCATATTTTTTTTTCTATAAATATTTCTTTATAACAATAAGTCGTAGTTCTTTGCGGTTTTTATTAAGTTTTCAAACTTTACTTGTAGATTAGTTGCTTTTTGTGCATAAGTGATGTATGGTGGTTCTATATCATTAGTATTCTTGAAAGTATTCCAATCATTGGAATATCTATACCAATGTGTCATCCAATTTATTATCGTATTTTGAGCCAATAATGTGATACCTGGTGCCGTCGTTGGATTTCCACTTGGTACATTATTCTTAAATCTTCCAACGACTAAATTTATTGAATCTTTAATGTCTTTGAAAGAAGCAAAGGGACGTGATATCTGTCCTCTCGATGTTGTGATATTCAAACAAACATACCCATCCAATTCACTTGCAGATAAAGAACCCCAACGCCCATCGATGTAAACACCAGCAACGTTGTTGTTTGGTATTTTGAATTGTGTCAAATTTCCACTAGAGTAACTACCTTGTTCTTGAGCTATTACACAGAACGTCATCATTCTTTTTTGTTGATACTGAGCCTCTGAAGTTGGAATAAGACTTTTGATTTCAGCAATCATAGTTGCAATACTTACAGTTCTTGTTGAGAGAGTTGTACCGGATAATCCAGTATAGGTGTTAGCAACTTGACATCCTGTTCCCGCAGTTGCTGTTTGTGTATTCCAACTGTGTTGTCCTCCTAATACTTCTTCAGTCTGTTGTTCTTGTTGTCTAAGTCTTTCTGATTCTTCTCTTTGTCTTTGTCTTTCTTCTTCTTGTCTTTGATTATCAATTTGTTTTAATTTTTCTTGGTAAGTGCTCAAAAGATTTTTGTTGACACTTGATATCAATTTATCAATATCAGGAAGTGCAAACAATGGGATTCTAGTCCCGTTGAAACTTGTCTCAAAGGAACCACCTGCCACGATACTGTGTTCAACATCTGTTATTAAATACGCACCTTCGAACATTGGTACGTGTCTCAGGTTGAAATACATGGTTGGTTGTATCATTACATTACCCATTGCGTTTACGTTACAGGTATAACTTCTTGTTCGATACAAATTGAACAATGATGTGGACTGTTGTGAAGCCTTTTGTCCCGAGGCAACTTGAGCATAATTTGATAAAACAGAGAATGTTTCAGAAGTGTTTCTATACTGACTCTGATCTAAAGACACCGATTTGAATATGTTTTGGTTTCTTTTACCAAAATCTACTGCAAACCCAACAACTTTATTACTCTTTCCCCAATCCGTTTTGTTTTGTTGGTTTTCAGACAAAGTGTTTCTGGTTGGGTTTGATAAATCACTACCATCACCTCTAAATCTGTAGTCAACGTTTTGATTCATTTGTAAATGTTCTGATGGTTTTCCTACATAGTAACACAAAAATTTAGGACGAGAATCTTGGTAATCCACATCCAAGTATGTTCCAAAAGCAGCACTTGCAATATCATAATTGATAGGAGATTCTTTACTACCCGTTTCTTGGATTCCATAGAAATTCACATAAGATGGTAAAGCCATAAAATACATACCCGCCTCACTTATCAATGTATTGATAATAGTAAGTAATCCACTAGCACCATTAGATGGGTTTCCTAAGATATTTTTGATGTTTTCTAAATCCACTACGATTTTATCACCTATATCTCTGTTAGCCCTATCTAAAAATAAAAAGTCCTCATAAAGTGTTTTGGTTTGAAAATCACCACCCGCTATCCATCTATCGTTGAATGTTTTGAATGTATAGTACAACTGTTGAGGTGTTACTTTTCCGTCAATAATTGGTGGTTCTACTTGATTCTGAACATTAACAGTTGGGAGTTTTTTATTTAAAGAAGTGAAAATCTGATTTAATATGTTATCCTGAAATTCTGTAGTACCCGACAAATAATCTTGGAGTTGTGTTTGGAATGCGGTTGAATCCAATGAAGGATTCTCCAGTTTTTGTGTTGCATATATTTTGATTAATCCTGAACAGTTTTCCACATTACCAACAGTAAACGCAACATTGTTATCTACAAAAAAGTCCGTTATGTAACTTCCCGTGTCTTTGTATTGTAATTCTGAAATGGTAGAGAAACCTATATTTGTATATAAGGATGTCCACTCATTTGGGTATTGGGCTTGGCTCTGTGCTAATGTTGTTGTTCCTGATGTGGTAGGTAAACTACCCACCAAATAACTACCAAACAAATAGGGATCTTTCGGCTTATTTGTTGTTTTAAATGAGTTCCAAATTTTTCTGTTGTATAAACTTGGATTACCTATTTTTAACACAACTCTGAAATTCAAGAAAGCATCAATAGTAAAATTGACTTTAACTTGTTGAGCATCTCCCAACGCCTTAGCTCTTTGCTCATCGTTAGAAGGTAACACACTCAACTCAACGATGAACAATTCTTTAAACAACATACCAAAGTTTTGATATTTTAATTGTTGTTCTACAAGTACATCATTTTTGTCTATTTCAAAATACCCACTTTGTATGTCTAATAAAGATGTCGCGTTTTTTTGTGGTTTACAAAAATCTAAGAATTTGGATTCAAAAATATCCAACATGTTTTTAGGAAAAACTCCAAAAATGTCTTCCAAGTAATCATAAACACCACTGTCCTCAAAATTAAAAGCATTTTGATATTTGTTTGTTGTGATTGTCTTGAAATACATGTCAGGTTGTGGTAGAGGCGAACCCGACATATTCAAGTACCCAAAGTTTGGTGAACCCCATAAAGGTCTAACACTACCATTATAAACTGAGGTATTACCCGTCACTTCAAGAATCTGTAAACCTGAAATATCAAAACACTCATATGAAGTCTCATTGATAGGTATACCACCGCTTGATGGTATCAAAAGGTAATTGTTTGATAATCCTGTTAGCCCTTCTTGGTTATTTCCGAAGTCCGAGTTATTTTCCAATTCGACATATTCATACCAACTATTAACGGTTAGGGTTCTTCCTATGTTGGTTGAATCATAACCTTGTAATTTCAAAATGGTAGATTGTGGGTTTTTAGCAAAAATCAATCCATTCTGATTCGCTTCTAATATATCATTATTACTATAACCCGTAAAGATTGAGGTTTGAGAAAGGGAATAATAAAAATCTTCAATGAATTTAGGATAAACCCCCAAGTTCATTGTGGAATATGTTTGTCCCGTCATAGGGTTATCGTTCCTCTCAAAAACAATTTCTGTTGTGCTTCCCGAGTATGGTATTACATATGATTTGGTTTTCGCACTAGTAACAGGATCGTAAAGTTCTGCGTAATCAACATTTTGTGAAATACCACTAAGAATATCACCACCTGTTTCTTTCCAAGTTTTGTATCGATGCCACAAAGAACCATATTTCAATACGAAAGGATACGGTAAACTGTGAATCGATGAAAACTTATTCAAAGTTGCATAAATGTAATCGAGCTCCGTTGTAACGTTCTCTTCGTATGTTTTGTATTTTTCTCTCAACCCAGCAATTGGTAAAGAATTGAGAAATAGATATGCTGAAGATATCCAAGGATAATCTCCTCCACTTTTTAATTTACTACTAGCCTCGGTAATCGAATTAATGAAATAGGGAGTATTCAGAAGAGAAGTATAATTTTCTTTAACCGAAGTCGTTGCCGCAGTAAACGCATACTGTCCTACAGTCACTTGTAGGTTATAATCACCCGTTTGAGGTGTAACAAAATTATTATCTAATGAGTCGTAGTACAAACCAACTTGTGCTCGTGTTGATAAGTTTGTTGTGAAAATCGGACACTCAGAAATTTTCAACCAACTGTTGTATGTCAAAATTGAGGGCGCTTCACTTGGTTCGTTTTCGAAATTGGCTATAAGTTTTTTCGTTTGATTGAACTTGAGGGTTTCGGTTGTGTTGTTGGTATCAACAGCACTACCAATTGTTGCCAATCCCTGTAGATTGTTTTTTACCCATGAAGTTTTAGTAAAGGGATACTTTGAATCAAATCGTAAGTTTTTACTGAAAGATGATGATAATAATTCTGATATCTTTTTAACACTTTCTTCATTGTCAGGAACGTTAATTGATTTCGAATCTACAGTCTGGTCGGTATAAAAAGCATCTGCATTGTTTACAAATTCCTCAATGTATGGTGTTGTGAAGATATCTCTTTCGAATTGTTGGAAACTAATTCCTTGTCCCTCGTTACTAATTTGTCTTAGAACTTCAACAAAATTATCTGACGTAAACTTGAAATTTTTCAGTAACTGTATTGTTTCAATATTGTCAAGATTATTGAGAATATTCAATGTTTCTAAATCCGCAAATGATTTGAATATTTCAAACTTATCTTCAGTTCCAAAATTCACGTTATTATAAAATGCTATTAAATAACTTCTTTCAAAAATTTCATATAAGTTACTAACCGTTGTTGATGTTTTGTAAGGCGTTTCTGTTAAGGGGAATTCCAAAGATGTAACAGGTACGTATGTTGCGGCTAAACCAGGGTTTTGAAAATTGTTGTCCGTTTTTTCTACCACGGTTCTTTGTGATGCTTTCATGAACTCTTCTGTGAATTCAATTTCAGGCCACACGTCCCACAAATAACCTTGGGTAGATGCGATACTGTCAACATCTCCAGGATATTTTTCCACATAAAATTCATTACCCTTATTGTCTCTCTCAAGTTCGAAATATTGAGGCCAAGGGTAAACAAAATCTAAATTATCCTGTGAGGTTTGTAGACTTTGTTTTGTATCAACCCCAACACCACTCGTGTTGGAATTTATAATTGAATTCAACCTTACAGGATTTTGTCTTTGATTCCAAGCGTTTCTGTGAACATCATCCAATAACGCCAAGAAGGCATCTGCACTGGCAATTATTATTGCCATTACATTCCTAACTGAGGGATAAAAACCCAATCCTTGATCTGAAGAAACTTTTTTCGCCAATCTTTCTGACATCAAAAGTTCAACTTTTTGTTTTTTAGGTAAGAAGTCTTGTAATATTTTATTTAACTTATAATAGAAACTACCACTTGTGTAACTACCAGGAACTGCAGTATCCCCAAACAAGAAAAATTCAGGTTCGTTTTCAACAGGTTGTCCGTTCTCATCTACTTTATTTGTTAATAAAAGTATACTCGCCTCTTCTAATGTCTTGAATGCAATAATTTGTGTGGTACTTCCTGATGTTTTGAACCTCTGTTGATAGGTTTTATCCCAATCAATGGATTCTTTGTCAAATGTTTTATAAAAATCTTTGTACTTGATGTCGTTGTTTACTTCAGTTACGATCCTTTCCCCATCAATCGTATAATTCCCATCTGCTCCGAAAGTTTTATTTTCACTTAGTTTTTTATTGTTACCACCAACAATTACATCTTTCAATTCAGATCTTGCCGTATTCTTTGCGGATTCAGTAATTTCTTGTTTGAATTTATAATATCTCGTTCCCCCATCTTTACTAACATAAAAGTTGAAGGTATCCATGTATTTTCCAAACCAAGACTCGTTACCTACCCCAAGCACCTGATTTTTGTATGTTTCTATTTTCTTTTCATAGTCAATGATATCATTCAAAACACTTAAATCTTGCTCACCATACTGTTTGATAATGATATTTTGAAAATTTTCATACCTCGACAACATTTCCTCAATAGTTAATCTTGGAAAATCTTCAGGTATCAAATTTTTTGCAACATACAAATCATAAACCTCATCAAGTTTTTTTTGTCCCTTGGTGGTTTGGGTGCGTGTAACAGTGGTTGTTTTGGATTCCACTGGGTCAGTAACTTGGGTTTCCGAATTAATGGTAATTGGAAACATTTTTGGTAAGGTAACAATTTCAGATAAATTAATATCGTAGAGTAATTGTGTTGTCCTACCGATAAATTTCAAATTAATTTTATAACTACCATCACCCGGATCGAACCTTGTATTAAAAGATAAAAGGTTTAACTGATATTGAACCGCTTTTCCATAGTACCCTTTAATCGTTAAAGTGAAAATTGGATATGGTAATTGGAAAAATGCAGAATAGATAGAATTTTCTCCTTGTTCAAATAAAGTTCTCCCTTGAATGTCAACAAGTTCCATATCAACTTGGGGCACTTGTGCCGTGGTGTTTCTAACCTTAATACTTTTAATTCCTAAAGTTTGATTGTCATTCTGATTTACAACAGTTCTATTAATAATCTGTTGGTTATCAGGACCAGTCCTTGTAGATGTCTTGATTTGATTTTGTCCTTGTTGGTTTAGGCTATTTTGTCCTGTTATATAATCACTCCACGAAGTATCCAAAAACCCTTTGTTTCCTGGATTCAAAAAATTTATATTCATGTCCGCAACCGGGACATTGTATATTGACTCCTCTAAAGTCACACCATTTGCCAATTTTGTTCGTGGTAAAAATTTCGCTTCCAAATTAGCATACATCACCAAATTTTCTTGGGCAACATTCCTTTCTTGGAACGATCCATCTTCCATAACAACCTTATTCGGATCGATAACAATGATGTTGTTATAGTCCGTTTCGACTGCTATTTTTTCCTCAGCATAAAATTTTCTCCCAAAAATGTTATCTGCCATAATACAAGAAGTGATTGTCTACCGCCGCTTTATAATCTTGTAAGGATGAAATCAAAGGGAACGGAACCACCAATAAAGAACCATCAGGAATATCCCACTCCGTTGTTCCGAACTCAGGATTTGCAACCATTATTAACCATCCGAAGTAAGGAGAACCATAAATGTCCTGACTAACTTTATCGAGTCTAGATTTCCCTGTTCTATATACTGTTCTTTTGTCTGTTGTTTTTGCAGGCAATGTAACATACGGTACCACAGTTTGTTCCCCGTTCACCAAAAAATATTGATATCTGTTAAAGTACGCCATTATCTAAACACCTTTTTACCTAAGAAACTATCCTTATTCTCATTTAAGTTAGTTGTTTTATACAGGTTAGTAAACCTAGTTTTTATTTGGTTTGTAGGACTGTTGTTTGTACCATAGTCAAAATCTCTGGTTTTATTCAAAGGATATGGTAAGTATGTTCCAAACTTCGGATCATAATAGTCATTCTTGAATGTCGCAATAATTTCATCTGCCGCGGACTTAGAAGTTTCATAATACCCTTTTAATTGATTTGTTCCCGCGGTTACCTCGTCAACCCAAGTGTTGAATTGGGATAAGTTACCTAAACTTGTTGTGATAAAATCTTGTGTGTTTTTAATTATTTCCGCCGCGAATATGATGAAAAATCTTTTATCAGCATCGGTTGAAATATCTGTACTTAATGGATTGAAACTGCTTATGGTAAATTCTCCTGTTTGTATTAATCCACTACTATTCAAATTATCGTAAAAATCTTTCAAATCCAAACCAATAGTCTGATAATCTTCTTTCATTTCTTGATCTGTGGTTGTGGTTGTTGCGGGTTGTGTCACACCTGTTGTTCCTGATAGATTGTAAATTACGGGTTTGTTATCTTTTACATATCCGTCAAATAAATTAGGGGGTGACACCGCAGTGTCGTAGGCTACGAAATCTAATTTTGACATCAAACCAATAAGATTTATTTGTGCGGAAGTTATTTCATTCGTTGCGGATGAAATTTCTGTTAAGAAATTATTTTTCTTCGCAGCAATTTTGTCTTTCATTTGGTTCTTGAACTGTCTCTTAGAACTTTCCAACAAATTCTTAGGTTTGATAAACTTAATCAGTGGAGATGAATCATTATCAACATCATCTATTGCCTGCCTGAATATGTTATCAATAGTTGTTTGAATTTTATCAGATTTTCCGTATAAATTTGTATCCAATGAATTTCCACCGAACTCCATGATTTTACCATTTTGATAATTCTTTTGTGAAGTGGATATCATCAAAGCCCCTATATTGTAACTACCATTAATCGATTGAAGTTTGTTTACAACCGAGTCAGTATACTTCTTGGTTAAATCAACTAAGTCATCCATTCTTTGTTTGTAAGAAATCGTACCTGTTTGTCCTGTTTCACTTACATAAGTTGTTTTGATATCTCCAATCGTAGTTCCCGCATCATTTCTTGATTGTGTGGTTGGAGGTCCGATTAGTCCTTGTGATACTAATGAATCATAAACTTGTTTGTCAAAAACACTTGTATCTTCTGTAGCCTCTGCCCTATCATCATACATCTCTGTATTTGCATAGTAATTGAACGACAACGCATTTTGTAATTTTTGAACAGGACCCGCAAGTCCTTGTCCTCCAATAAAGTCAAAGTTCATTTGAACATCCGCAATCATCGGTTGTACTCCGATACCCTCAGGGTTGATGTCGAAAACTAACGGGTCATATCTGAAAGAAATCGAACTGATGGCAATTTTGGAATGGTAAAAATCTCCGATTCTTAGAACACAAATCGGAGGCGCTCCAAAAGAAGTATTAATTGCGTCATTTTGTAATAACTCTCCGTTAGGTCCGATTGTTGGGATTGTATCACCAGGTCTCAAACATTGATTAAGGAATGTAAGTCTACTATTTAAACCCTCAGGGGTCATAGAGTGAAAGGTTGGTTGGAAAAATTTCAACTTATCCTTCAATGAATCGTAAATCATTGGGTTTTCACTTTTCAATACTTGGAAATAGTCCGATTCATTCAATAACTTTTTCAAAATCTTTTTAGCTAGGTTTGTGTAGTTTGGATTTGTAGATTGTTGTATTGAAGTATTCGACGTTGTTCCTTCTGTATTTGTTTGACTTGTTTGTGTCCTTGGGCTATTCTGTGCCTCTTCTTGTTCTTGTTGTGGGTTTGTTGGGTTTGGTGATTCTATGATTTTAGTAATCACAACTCTTCTACAACCCATACTTCCAATATTATACTGATTATTGGTGTCGGCACAACTCACACCACTTTCGTTTGTTCCTGTAGCACCAACGGGATTGTTGGCAAACTTCAATCTATCAGCATACTTAGATATTTTTTTTCCGTTTCCAAAACTATAGTTTAAAATAAAATTCTTCACTGATTCAATTCTTCTAGTACTAATAGAAGTATTTGCCTCAGGTGATTGTGTATTATCTGTTTGTCCTAACAAGGTAAGTGTAACACTAACATTTTGTTCTAAATCTTCGTATAACTTTGGGAGGAAATCCCCTGTATAACTGTTCAATTTTGTTTGTGAAATGTTTTCGGAAAAGAAGTCTGAAATTTGTGTCGATCCAGTACCATTCTGTGCCTCGTATGTCGTTTTCTGTCCTTGATACGAAGAAAACGCAGTATCAAAAGACAAAGAGGTTGTGTTAACACCGGCACCTCCATTTGGTACATCTTCATCAAAATAAAATGAAAGGTTCTGAAATGATTGTAAAATAGGGTTGAAACTACTCGCAGCATTGTTTTGTGAAGCATTTCCGTCGGCACCTGTTTGACTATTCTGAAACTCAGGAGCAACATCGTTGAGGTTTTTGCTTTCGGAAAGGATTTCTTCTAACTCTTTTCGAGAAAAAGATGGGAATCTTTGTGCTAATTCATAGATGTCGTATTTAAGACATCCCGCCATAAATGATTCCACAATTGCATTCAATTCCTGTTGAGATTGTGGTTTAGTCAAAATTTTATTTACAATCACATTTAATATTGACGGATGGTCGACAACTATCTTCCAACTTAAACTACCACTTCTTTTGGTAGTATTGTATGTGTATATCGGCTCGGGTCTTCCTAAGAAAACATTTTCATCCCATCTTGCCGTGTTCGTCTCATCGAACGAGATATCATATGGTGGAAACCACATTATACGTCCTCCGTTAGGACCTCTTTCACTTATAGGTAACTCATTATAAGTGAAACCAGGTTTGTTGGATGTTCTCCACGCTAAATTCTCCAAGGAAAACATATATTTTTTAGCATTCCCATTTTCACCACCAATAAGGTTAGTGGAATCTTGTCCACCTTCTCGTGAGTTCGGAGCAATATTCAAATTGAATGTAGAATCCAAAACAGAGTTTGTAAATTTACGAATGTTTCCGTCTGTTTTTTGTAAATCATTAAAGGTATAGTACGGAGTGTCTTTGGTGAATACACGACAATACTCTTCACCTCTGATTGCCCCATTTTCATCAACATACTTGATTACCCTAGAACCTTTAGTCATTTCTTTGTACCCATCATTGAATACTTTGGAAACTTGATCGATTGCGTTTCCAACATGGTATAATCTTCCTCCATTGTTTGGAACAGATTCAATTATTCTTTGTGTATCATCAAGTATCGAACCCTTGGTAAAATCATATTGAGTGGATTCTGTTCTTGTATATTGTGCAGCTATTCCATCAAAGTCCGTGTCTTGTCCGAAAACCTCAGCACCCTTACCAACTTTAAATCCCGCATTGTCTTTGAATTTAGGGGATACCCATGTAAATCCTCCTTGAACACCATATCCATCAATTGATGCGCTTGTGTTAAGTCCAAATTGAAAATCTTTTTCTGTCCCTTCATATAGTTTACCCATTTCTGTGTAACCACGAACCGCCATTTGAATATTGTCTCCATATTCATCTTTTGGAAGTTCGTCTTGGGGGTATAGAATGGTAGATAAATCATTTGCTCTGGTTCCTATGTAGTAGTTTCCTACAGGCGCAAGTAGGTTAAGTTCGGTGATGAAGTTACCTTTGTAGTCAGGGCGGAACTTACTGTAACCTATATTCTTATACAAACGACTTTTTTGTCCTCCACCTGTATTGGCTAAAAAGATGTCAGAGCCAGTTTTTTTCTCAGGTAATAGTTTTTTGGTGGCACCAAACAATGATGCTATTCCGTTGATGGCTTGGTTCAAACCACTCGTTTTTGGTTCTGGTCTGAAATAATCACCCGGAATCCAAGAATATGGTGAATAGACACCCGTCACTCTTGATATAAAATCTAACCCTTTTCCTATAATGGTATCGGGAACTGAAATATGCCAATCCGGTTCTATGATTGTTCTAGCACCAACTGCAATCCCGAGTAGATCGAAAGCATCCGCACTATTGTCAAATGCGTTCGCTCTTCCTAATGTTTGTTGGTAAGTTTCTTGAGCAACACGATTTATGAATTCATTTCTCAAGGTTTGAGCACCGATTTGTGCAAGTGCTGAATCCTGAGATAGTGTTCCGTTTGTTCCTGTGGGGTCTACTTGAAGTAGTATTTGTGCGGGATTGTAGTGTGATGCTACAAACTTATAATATGTTTCTCTCGTATTAATTGTTCTTTGGATGTCTACAATAGAAATTAAATCTGTAAACCCACCCTCAGGTCCGTAAACGTTTTGTAAAAAGGCATCGGTTTGTGACTGTTCATTTGTTCTTGCAGGTGCACTACTGTAAGAACGATACGGACCGAGATTGGAAACTACTTGATTATTATCATTAATATCTACGGTGTCACCATAACCAGTATTTGTTAAACCAGGTCCGTACTTGTTTAACTTATACATTTCTCTTTCTTGAAAATCACCAACAATTTCAACCGAGGGTGAATCAATAACTGATGAAGTGTTTAGAACAATACCGGCAGTCCCTTGGTTTGTATTAATGGGGGAAAATGATCCAGGGACTGTATAAGGTGTAAGGTTCCTTACCAGTAAGTCTTTTCTGAATGTTTCGGTTGCTGCAAACGATAATGGACTCGGCATCTATTTTCCTTTTTATGATAAATAGATTTATGTAGTATTTTTTAAACTAATTGTTTTTTCAAAGAATCTTCCAATTCTGTTTTGATTTTGAGTTTCAGTTGTGATACAAAGTCAGAGTCCTCAAATAGTTCTCTCGAGATTCTTGTTGCATTTGGTAACCCCGTTATAGCAATAGAACCATTTATCTGATGTTGGATATTCAAATTTTCCATCTGTACCTGTACATTTTTTGTGGTGTCTGAAAGTTTAGCAGATACCGCCATGTTTTGTAAGGCATTAGTTTGGATATTAAATTGCTCATTCATCATTTTGAATGGATCTGCGTTCGAATTGTTCCCTAATCCTAAATTTGTACCTGCAATTAATTCATCGTCTTCTCTAAGTGAAAAAGTTCCAGCGGGACTGACTACCGCCTTCTCCATGTCTTTAGGAAGAAATAAATCCCGGGCTGGAATTGCGGTTCGGACAGCCACTTGTGAAGTCGTAATAGCCGCTTGAGCCGCTATTTCTGCAGCATTAATCGCAGCACTTGATACCTGATTTCCTATTTGAGCAACAGTATTTTGGTTATCATCTACGAACTTCTGAATTTCTTCCGAGTAGGTATCTAATTTGTCCAAGTAAGTTGTAACATCTCCACCTCTTGCTGCCATTAAAATTACAGCGTCTCTTATGGTTCTTACATTAATTTCATTTTTTGTGGATATTGAGAGCTGTTCTTCGGCAATATCTCTGTCAGATTTTTTCTGTGATTCCTGAAACCTTGCCAATGCTTGTTGTTCTTTTGTGTTCTCTTGGAATAGAGCTGCAAAATTTGTAACCCCTTGTTCAAAACCAGGTAGTCGTAAGTCAACTTTTCCTCCTGGTCCTATCTCAGCTAAAGATGCAATGACTTGTTGTTGTTCTGTACTGAGATTTGAAAATCCTTGTAATGGTTGTAATCTCGATAGAATTTCGGACTCTCTTCTATATTTTATAGATTTATCTACCAAATCGTCATAATC
>Ga0099848_1000210_pt1 | contig 25950 bp, 22 predicted proteins | sample CB_VirMetaG_3_FD_78179 | JGI IMG/M metagenome (GOLD analysis project Ga0099848, IMG submission 78179) | Freshwater to marine saline gradient viral communities from Chesapeake Bay - CB_1508_1S Viral MetaG | ecosystem: Environmental > Aquatic > Marine > Coastal | place: USA: Chesapeake Bay...
AAGTCACCACGAGTGATATCAGTTGGTTGTTTGCTATATACTACTGTATAATTAGCAGTTCCTGACAACACTGCAGAAGATGAAATAACGAAATCAATGTTACCGCCATTCAATTTAGTGTATGCAGGATAAAGAGATGTGTTAGCTGATGTTACAGCTGATCCTGAACTAAGAATGAATGAACGAACTGCTAATGGATCGAAACCTGTCAATGAAGCAGTTTCAACGCTTACTACAACGTAATCACCCCAGTTTGACAAGTTTGTCAAAGCAGAATCAAAATTAACAGATGCACTGTCAGCCGATGCAGTTGCTGCAGAAGCAGAATTCACAGTTACATCATTGATAGAGTAACCAAAACGACCTGCACCATAAAGACCACCTGATGGATCATTTGATGTGTTAGTGATACCGAATACAGAGTCTGCTGAATTTGCAGCTCCAAATGGATGCTGTCCAGCTACTTCTGCGTTATCGTCATCGAATCCTGGTTGAGCTGTACCATATTTAAAGTCTAGGTAGAACACAAGACCTGATGGCAAGTTCATTGGTTGTACTGATACGAATTCTTTAGCTGCAAATTCAGCAAAGATACGACGTACCAATGGAAGAGCAACTCCTGCCCATTCCTCAGAACCTTCTGCGGTTCCTGTTTGCGAAGCTTCTTTTACAAGCTGACGTGCTTGGTTTTCAAGAAGTTGCGCCATACCAGCTTTTTCAGTCTCAGTTCTAAGACCTTCCAAAAGACCGGTTCCTTCCCATTTGTTAACAAGCGGTTTAGCTGCAACACTTTGGTTAGGATTATTTCCTTCTAATAGAGATGAAATATTCATTTTTCCTTTTCCTTTTGTTTAAAATTAAATTAATCCGGCTAATTTTTTCCAACGATTTGCAAGTTCATTGCCTTCTGACAATACTTGTTTCGTTGCTTTAGACGGTGCTGTTGTTTGTGTTGGTTTAGAAGCATAGCTTTCTTTAACCACTCGCTTCTTAGCCGTTGGGCGATTGAAGCTCTCAGCCAATGTGCTGAATACTAGTTTAACCTCTCTTGTGTTTGCTGCACGATCAAAGTTTTCAATAACTTTCATTTTTTGCGATTCGTTCAACTCAAAGTTACGGAACAACTTGTTAGTGTAAAGAAGTTTAGCATTTAGAAGATTAACTTCATTGATTACAGATCGAAGTTCTTTGATAGTTGCATAAGCTTCATTAAGCTCAGATACCATATCAGACTCATCTTCGTCTGTTTCATCTTCTGCTTCTTCTTCAGCAAGAATTGATTCAATGATTGCATCGATATCTTCTTCGATCATACCATCTCCATCATCACCGGCTGAATCAGCTACTTGCTCATCCATTTCTTCTTCGTACATTCCTTCTTCAAGTTCACGAATAATTTCGTCTAGATCCATGTCTGCTTCATTGTAACGACCTTCTTCCATTTCTGCTGCATCATATTCAGCATCCATGTCTTCTTCGCCCATTTCAGGTTCAGCTTCCATATCATCCATTTCCTCTTCTTCGGCACCCATTCCTAGTTCACCTTCGATGTCATAATCGCCGTCCATGTCTAAATCAACACCAACGCCAACTGCTGCAGGTTCTGCATCCATTTCAGCATCCATATCCATTTCTGGTTCTTCTGCTGGCATCTCATCTTCTACGCCCATCTCAACATCTTCGACTTCTTCTTCGTCATCTAATTGTTCAGACAGCTTTGTTGACAACATGCTGTGGATTCTAGGAGTGAAAGCTTCTTCAAGAGCAATCTTTGCATTTGCGATAGCCGTTTCTTTAACAGTACGAGCATCCGCAATCGCTTCTTTTAGCAAATCTGATTTTGCCATTTGTTCTCCTTAAATTTTGTTTTTGGAAGTAAGATTATTTAAAAATCTTAATAGAATTATTTTTAATAGTCATATAACGCCATATAAAGGTGGGATGGCGTATTTTATAATATATATAGCACCGAACAGAAAAACCGCATTAAAACGTAAAAAAATATAATGTAAAGTGCTTATATACCTAATTATAAGGCAATACACTTATAATAGTGCATTATAAGACTGCTGACTTATAATATAAACAGTAAAAAAGCCCTAACTCGAAAGCTAGGGCCGGGACATAAAAATCAATTAATTTTTAATACGTGTCTTTTACTTGTTGTAAAAATGTAGCTCGTTGAATTTCTTTTTTTCTGGTAACGCTTGGTTTTTCAAATTCTCGACGATCTTTTAATTCATCAAGAATACCACTTTGTTTAACTTTTCTTTTCCATGTTTTTAAGGCATATGAAATATCACCTTCTACTACCATGGTAGATAAACCATTACCAGATGTAACTGATTGATGTGCTTTTTGTTTTTTGTTCATGTAACTTTTATTTAAATTTTTGGATTTCGTCGTGTTGGTTTTTCGTTTAATAGTTTAAATCTAAAATGTTTTACTTCTGGTTTCGAAGAAATATATCCTTGAAGTTGTTGTGATTCTTTTGCTGGATCATCTCCTAGCCTGAAATGAAAATATCCAAATCTTCCATCTCGAGACTTTTTATGAGTGATAATGTATATTTTCTTCTTAGTAGCAAAATTACGAATTTCGTGAGCTACTTGATCTGCCATGGCAGCATCTCGCAACATGTATTGAACTCCTCCTTTATAATCAGTCATATGATTAATAAGTTGAGCTTCATCTAGTTCTTCTTCTGTGATGTTAATTTCAACATTAGGATCTTTTGCTTTTAAATCAGAAACTGTCTCAGACCATTTTGGATCATCTTTTTTACTTACAGTAATCGATTCATTAATACCAAAAAATGATTTATACATGTTTTTAATTTTGCTCATCATGTTCCTTATATAATATAATAATTTTTATACTATGATCCAAATTATTTAACATCATAATATTTTTTAAGTCCTTCGCCGATATCATCAATTGCAGCAGAACATCGTCTTTCGTGAATCATGATTTCATTTGCTGATTTTTTTAAATCTTTAAGAGCAGCTTCAACCATTTTTAAACGACGAGACTCAGCAACTTTATCAAGCATATCATCTTCTGATTCATGAACCATTCTAGTAGCAGTTTCAACCATGTGTGATATACGTTCTACAATCTCTTCTAAATTTCTAGTTCCTGACACCGCTTCTGCCATTGCCGAATATGAAGATAGTGATTCAGCAAATCTTTGTTTATCTTCCATTGTTAATGGAGTTGGTTCGTCTTTTTCGAAAACTGTTCGCTTATCAGTTTCATTTAAAAAAGATTTAATTGTATTTAAGTTTTTTCCTAGCATTCTTATATCCTACATTTTCCATCTTCGCAAAGAATAGAAGTTATTATTTCATTTGTTCTGTGATATTTATCTGATACTGTTTTTGCAGCAACTGATTCATTCATTCTTGTTGGTCTCATAAATGCTCCGTGAGTAGATGGATTTGAAACAAAGTCCCAACAAACCAATTCAAAATCTTCTTGAACTTCTACTGCACCTTCACTGTATAATTCTTTAACGCTACCTAGTCCTCGAGAAGAAATACCTAGTGTTACACCGGCTTTAAGTAGTTCTTTTAAAATCTTTCCAGAAGGAGTATCTAAAACTAAAACATCTCCTTTCAAATCATTGCCTTCCCACCATATTTTTAAAACATTGTGAGAAACATTGTTTAGGTTAACGATTGCAGAGTCTGGATGATCTAGTTCGCCGAGTGCTCTGTTTTGATGAATAAATTCTTGTTCATATCGCTTGCATTCTCTTTCTAAGATATGTTTAGGATACACACGTCCATTTTGATTTTTAGCTCCTGCTCTTTGTAAAACGCCTTGAACAACATAACCGCCTGGAACACCATATTTAGCACCATTAGCTTCATTCAATGAGCCAACTGGTTTAAATGGCATATAATCTTGTATAAGTTGTTTTGACATTTTATTCTCCTAATGATCTTACGCGTTCTGATATTTTAATTAATCTCTCTGATATTTTATTTAATGCTCGTTCTACTTGAGGTCCATAACCATCCTTAGACATCCCGGATTCGGTCTTAAGACGAGATGCATGTTTTACCATTTCTTCAATTTCACTCATTTTTTTAGAAACGTCTCGAATGGTATTTTTAACTTTCTTTTCTGGAGTTAATTTAGGATTATCTGTTACATATGAACGATAACCTTCAATAAGTTGTGCATATTTTTTATCCATTACTTCTTGAACTTTTCGATATCCTAATGCCTCAATAGTATCATCATCAGCTTTTCCAAAAGCTTTCGGTGTCATGTATGCGCCAGCTCCTGCTGATGTAGATGCTTCTTGTACATCATCTCCAGGTTCATACCATATGCCATCTCCATCATCATCTTGCCAACGTTTAGGTTTTCTATTTGAATCCAACGGACGGCCTTCTTCATCATGTGGTATAGGCACATCTTCATCATCTTGTTCAGCATCTGCATCATATGATGTTTCTGCTAATTCAGCTTCAAATTCTTCGAACTTTTTTTCTATTTCTTTTATAAATGATTTCATCCATGTACCCTTGTGAGTTCGTCTACTAATTCAAAATATCTTAAAAGTGATAATATATGAGATTCTTTAATCACTTTCATTGTTTCAACATTGCAAAGCATCTCTGAAAGTTTTTTAACTTTAATTTGAGTTACTTGATCTGTAATTTGTTTGGAATGTTCTGCCAACTGTTTTTTTATGGCAGGTATTTCTTGCTTAATATATTCACGAAGCGAATCAGTATCATTAATATGAACAATGTATTTATTCAATAAACGTTTTTGTGATTCTGACAGTTTTGAATATTTTTGATTGAATTTATCAACAAGAAGTTTATATGTTAATAATCGTTCTGATTCATCCTGATTTTTAAATGTTTCTAGAACCACATCTTTTTCCGTTTTCTTTGTTTCTGTCAATAAAACATGATCTAGAATTACATTCTTACATTCTGCTAACTGCTTTACATTAGCTGTATCTTGATATTCAAACAACATGTATATAGAAGCTAACACTTTATAATTATTAATATGTCCTTTTGCAAGAGAATCAAATTTAAAATTTTCTGAAATTTCTTTTACTAGATTATACTTTTGTCTGCGGAGCAATGATTGATTTAATTGCGAATATGCTCTTTGTGATTCTTTAATAAAATCTAATGCTCTTGCTTCAGACTTGAATTGCTCTTTAACTATGGAATTATATAATTGTAATTCTTTTGACAATTCTGTATTCTTACCAAAATATTTTTTAATAATATCAATAGCTATGGATTTATCAGAAGAAAGTGTTTCCGATGTAAGTTTGCGAACTAACATTTCAAAAAGAATACCTGCGTTTTTGTATTTTGAATGTTTTAATTTTTTCATTGTACTAGACAGTTCTTTATTTATTTATATATAAATATCATTTAGTTTATAAAATATTGTTTTCATCAAGCATCGTTCCAGAATCGGTATCTGTTTCTTTGTTTTCATATAGCAATTTTGTTGATGTTGATTTCTTAATTTTCTTTAAAATATCCGAAGATTCTGTCTTAGCCCAGGTACCTATTTTCGGTCTACGTTGTGGGTCTGGTTGAAATGTCGTTTTTTGATTTTGTGGATCAAAAGACTGTTTTATCTGTTTTGTTCCTAATGGATCCCATCCAAATGCATTTCGGTGTTGACCTGACTTAATTCCTTCTGGCGGTCGGCCTCCTTGATCATCGCTATCAGTGCCCATATGCATTGAAGCCAAGTCGTGCGGAGTACCATATGACATACCAGTAACAGTTGGATCATTTCCTTCTTGTTCAATTTGGTTTTGACGGAAGCGAAGTTTCAAGTCTTCAATAACATTGGTTCTTTCTGCTAACCATTGTTCTTCTGTCATATTGAATATGTATTCATAAATGTATTTGTCAGACACGAGCTTGCTGTCTTTCATTGTGTTAGCAAGTTGTATCTTTTCATTCATTAATGCAATTTTTTGCTGATCATAAATAATAGATGGAGCAGTTAAAGCCAATTCAAAATTAATTAAATCTTCGCCTTCGAAACCTTGTGAATATAAATGAACGATTGCAATCTTAGTTAATTCTGACACTACAATTTTTTGAATTCGTTCTATGGTTCTAGCAAATCTGATATCCATTGATGCTAATGTGGATTTTCCTTCTACTCCTTCATCATAACCTAAAAATGGTTTAGGTATTTTAAGAGCAGCCATCATTTTGTGTTTAACATATTCAATGTCATCGATACCAGTAAAAGTCATTCCTGGTAGTGTATCAATTTGAGTAGATGAATTTCCTCCCCTTACAGGTAAATAGAAATCTTCCATCATGTTATTCAAATTGAATTTCAGATTGTAATTACCAGTTTGTGGATCTACGTGAGGAACTTTTTTCATTTTATTGATAACCTGTTCCATGAATGAATCAACTTCGTTTGGCGGAATATTACCAATATCAATTTTAAAAATACGTTTTTCTGGTGCTCGCATTATTCTGTGAATAAGCATGGCATCTTCTAGCAATGTTAATTTTTGAAATTCATTTCTTGCACCTTCGAGCATTGAACGACCGTACGGTAAAAAATTTGAATCAGACAATAAACGGAAGTGTGCTATTTCAAACACATCATATTTAATATCGCCGGATGAAACATGACGAAATGTAATATCATATTCACCGGTTGCTTCATCATATTCTTCCCATCTCTCTACTTCATAACTAGAAAATGGTCTTGCATTTAATACTCCGACTTCATCTGCAATATCCAATTTTAGGAATAAATCTCCGTATTTACACATATTGCGAATCCATGACCAAAGATTAAAATCTACATTTAAAATATCATAAAATAAATTTTGAAGTATTTTTTGAATCTGAGCATTTTCAGTTTTAATTGTGATAAGATCGCCGAATTGATTTGCTAAGGTAGATTCATCTGCATAGATATCTAATGCAGAATGCAAGATAGGATCTTTATCCATCATTTCATAGTCAGTGTATAACTGCATACGATTTTGATGCATATAATAATTTGAATCATAACCACCCATGCCACCGACACGATGTTTGTTCGATCCATGCAAACGAGTGTATCTGTCTGCAATTTTACTCTGTGTTAAGTTACCAGTACTCTGTAAACGGTTGGTATCTACAACGCGTAGTTTGTCTTTCCCATATGCTCTAACGATAACATTGGTACTAAATAGATTTTGTAATCTTTTTCTTAAAGAAGCCATATATGTATATTATTTTAATATAAATATAACTAACCTAAGATCTACCGGGTTATAATAACCATGTTAGGCCTTGGTCTCCATCTCCGGGATTCCAATTCCATCCGGTATCATTTTTATTATTTTTCCCAGTATAGATTACACCACTTGTTTTTTGAAATTGTGATAATGCTCTTTTATTTAGTTCAATACCTTGTTGTCTTAGTTTTAATGATGTATCTCTCAACCATAATCCAATTGCATAACTCATAACAAGGTCATCATTATATCCTACTTGAGCTTGAGCTTTTCCGTTCTGCCAAACAAATACTAATAATTCTTGTATGAGTCGTTTGCTTCTTATAATCGGAGTGCCTTCTCTCATATACATTTCTAATGCTGAGATCATTAATGGTCTTGTTCTAGATGTGGTTGATACTCCCGGTACCATCTGTGATTTATCTTTTGTATCATAACCTTTTCTTAGTTGGATATCTAAATCTACATATCCATCGTCTTTATATGTATAGAATAAATTTTCATATCCCCGATCGAGTATTGGCTGAATAGCCGCCCAACCAATATTAGCATTTTCCACTGCCAGCAATGCATTATTCCATTCGGTTGCAACAGCAAATAACATGTTCCCGAAATCTTTCGGAGGTATTTTTCCTTTATATTCTGCAACTTGTTTTATATCTTGCACATCGATAACATGAAAGGCAGACCAATCTGCTCCATCCCCTCGCGCGACATCAGCTACCACTACATAATCTCTAGAATAATCCGGATACTCCCAAATCCAATATGCATTATCATATCCACGCATTTCAATTGGATCTATGCAGTTTTCTTCATATCTTTGAAGTATAGGACCGTCTACCACAGTATGACCGGAACTAATAAAATCACAATCACATTCCTGAGCTGCTCCTTTTTCACCTAATAGCTGTGTCTGTTCGTCGCGCCAAGACTGATCGCGTTCTGGGTGAACGGTCCAATGCAGTTTAATATTATGCCATTGAGTTTTAGGATTTGTTTCTCCATCAACCCATGTTTGATGAAACCAGTTACCAATACCATTAGGAGTAGATAATACTATGGCTCCACCACCTGTTGATAAGGTTGCTTGTGATGCTATCCAAATTTCTTCAATGTTTCTGATAAAGGCAGCCTCATCCACAATTAATAAAGATAGTGCTTCTGATCGAGCACCGGTTGTTGCTGATGATACGGCTTTTATTTGTGAACCATTTTTAAATTTTAAAGAAAGTTTATTATCTGCTTCAATTGTACCTTTAAGCCAACTCGGAAGATTATCGTGCATTACACGAACTTTAGTTACTAGGTTTTTTGCTACTTCTTGTGTGGTTGCAATTACTAGCACATTGAAATCTTCGTTGAACAACATATTCCACAGAGCAAAGCCGGCAGATAGAGTTGAGATACCTAACTGACGAGATTTAAGAATTACATTGTAACGATTATCTCGAAGTTCTTCAAGACTTTCTTCTTGAAACTTATATAAATTAAATTTAATCTTTCCTCGTTTAGGATGCTGTATATAACAATAATTACGCATAAAGAATACAGGATCTTGCGAACATCGCATATATTGGTCGCGTATTATAGATTTTAAATCTTTATTCTTGTTTGACATAACTTTCCTAATTGATTAAAGTTGCAACTAATTTACCAGTTATTACTGCAGTACCAATTCCACCTACAAACCATATAGCCGGATGTTGATACCATTTAGGTTTAAGTAGTTTTTCTCGTTCAACGTATAAATTTATATTAGACTTAAGCAAATCCATTTGCATTGTCTGTATCTGTAATTCAACTGAATCGAGTTTTATAACTGTTTCTAAATAATTAATTATAGAATCTTGTTCTAGAATTATTAATTCATTGATAGAATCTAGATAAAATAGAGAATCTAATGTTTCTGATATATCATGTATTTCTTTTTCAGTAAAACATGTATCTGGCATAATTTGTGAGTAGCTGATAAATGGAAATACTAGTATGATCAGTAATTGTTTCATTATTTTCTTTTTGTTTTAGTCTGAATATTCTTTTTAGCTTGGCTGGTTGTTCTTTTACTTTTTACAGGTGTTTTCTTTTTTTCTTTTAATTCAGCAACTATTTCTTGTTTCTCAACAACTTGTTTTGTTATTTGTTTCTTTTTCTCTTGTACCTGTTTTTTAACTTGCTCAGCCTTTTCAATTTTTTTATCGTTTTCTTCGATCTGCTTTTTAGTTTCTTCTAGCTTTTTATTTTTTCTGCTGGAAATTGCCTTTGCAGTTAATATAGCAACAATGCCAGTTACTATTACAGCAATTACATGTTTAATTGCTACTAAATTACTCAGTATCCAAGTCTTTATCTTTTTCATCTGTTAATCCGTTTAATTTTTCTAAAAAATCTTGTTTAAATTTATCAAAGCCTTTTTGTACCTGCTCCTCAAATTGTTCTGGAGTCATACGAGCTTCAATTGTTTCTGTCATACCATCGGAGTTGGTAACAACTTTAGCTGCTTCTGTATATGCTCGTTTTAATAATGCAACTTCTTGCTCCGTTTGTTTAAGCCAGGCCATTGCATTGTTGCGAATCTTTTCAACAGCATATTCGTTGAACTTGCCTTCGGTTTTTAGTTTATGTTCATATTCAATTGTGCAATCAAAACACATTCCGTTAACTTTTCTCATTTTTTCATCTAAATGATTTGGTTTAACGCAAGTGCATGATTCTTTTTGACAATTAGGGAAAGATCGTAAATAATCTCGTACTGTTTGCATTGTATCAGAATTTTTTGTTTTTCTGATACGGAAACCTTCTTTTTGTTCTACAACGGTAACCATTCCCGTAACCGGATCTACCTCTTCCCAGATATCACCAACTTCATGGCGTTCTGATTTCTTTGCGGCAGCTTCGGCATCTGAGAATCCTACTGTCTTTTTTGTTTGGAACTTGTGATTACCATCCAACATTTGTTGAATAGCTTTGATGTTTTGTAACTTGTTTTTTGCCATATATTATTTGTTTTCTAAACTACCCATAGCATTTCTTGCTGAGATAGCATATGTTTGTAACATTTTATAAACTGCTAACTTTTGAGATGCATCTAAATCTTTAATACTTTTTCCTAGAGCAAGTATCACTGATGTTGCAATATCAATTCCTCCTTTTTTAGTTTTAAGGAAATTAACAAATTTATCTTCTGGTGTTATTGCAATTTCGGCATCTGCTGTCGCTTCTGGTGCATCTGCAGGTTCTGCTGGTGCTTCTGGGGCAGGAGCTGGTTCTGGAGTATCTGCTAAAGGCTTTTCTTCTTCTTGCTCTTTTATCATTACAGCTATTTTGCGACGGATATATTCTCGAACTAAACGCTCTTTACCATCTTCTGATAATCGATTGATTTTTTCTTGAAGTTTAGCTCCGACAACAACACCGTGATCGATATCATCAAGTTTTTCTAGATAATCTTCAGTATCTTGTTCTTGATTTTTTTCGAAATATTTTGCTGCGTGTTTTGGATCATAATCTCCATCTTCGAGCTTTTTATATGTGCGATCTTTGTCAGTCATTTTAGGTACCATGTTCTCTACATCGTCGATAACTTGCTTATCTGTCTTTCTAGGTACTTTATCTTGTTTTTCTCCTGTTGATTTAGGATTCATTGCTCCTTCTTTATCGTCATGTGTATAATCTTTAAGATCTTTTCTTGCTTGAATCTTTTGTGATTTTTCCATGTCTTTTGGAGCTTTGTATTTGCTCTTATGTTTTTGTCCTGCCATTTGATTTCCGTTTATTTATATATAAATATTATCTGTTGTACTTTAGGATGCCTACAAGTTGATTAATAGGGGCGAATGCGCCGGTTAATTTATATGTATTACCGCCGTATACGAATACTAATCCTTCTATAGGGACAATTGCTTCAAATCCTCCAAGTCGTTGTATGCGACCTAATTGAGTACTTAATAGCTCTAATTGTTTAGGATCATTAGTTTGTCTCAAGGCTTTTATTGAATCAGCCATGTCTTGTCTTATCTGCTGAACAGCTTTGCTAGGATTTAAAGCTAAAAAGTCTGAAGCGTTCTTTAATACCATTGCTCCAAGTTTTAAAAATATTGATTCGAATGGTTCAATGTTTTGTTTTTGATACTTCTTAAAATCTTTTTTATCAAATTCATTAACCCAATTAGCAAAGTCTTCATTATCAATCTGTTTAACCAATGCAGTTATTCTAGTAGACTTATCTGCTAATGCCCAACGATTAACAAGAAGTTTTGTTACATTTTCTGGAATATTGTATCCTAATTCTTGAGCTTTAGTTTCAATAACATCTTTCCACCATGCCTTATGATATTCAGACACTAGATCTGTTTCATCTAAGCCGAATCGATTTTTTAACTGATCTACTTCATTATGCAAAGCATCTTGGTAATCTTCAAAATTGTCTACACGACCTATTTTTAACTGACGTGGCGGAATAATTTGAAATGTTTTTTGTAAATGAGCATTAGCCGATTGAATAGCTTTTTGTAGTTCAGCACCTCCAGGCATATCTGTCATTACCACATTACCCTTTTCATCAAATTCAGTTAAATTATGAAACTGCAGATAGGCATCTTCATATGAAATTACGTTTCTTGTTGCTGGATATATGATTTCCATGTTTGCAAATATGCGACCGTTCTTGAAAATTTCATTGAGTCGTTCTCGACCTAATTTTGATAAAGCTGCATTTAAATCTGTTCCTGCTTCACCAAAAGCATCCGATATTGCTCCTCTACCTCCAAATTTTTCTTGAAGTTCAGCAACAGATAAAGGATTGACACGTTCTCTTGTACCCCTGGCAAATTTAACTTGACCATCTTTATATGTAACAAATATATTTTGTCCATCTGTTTTTTCAGTAACTGCCTGTTCCATGTCCAATCTACCATCTAATGCTCTGGAAATTATTTCTTTCATGTCATTGAATGTTAAACCATGAGTATCATATGGATGATTCATGTGGCCACCTAAACCGCCTTCGGTAATTATTCCTTCAGATATTTGTCTTTTTTGCAATACCGTTTTAACTCGATTATAATTATCCTCAGTCCAATCTGGAGTTGACAGATCATATGCAACTTGTGTATCAAAATGCGTTAAACGACCGGCTTCATCCCATCCCATATTATTTGCATGAGCTTCATACGGATTCAATTTAAACTTCTTCAACGCATTTAAAAAACTTTTTCTTTGTGATAATACTCGTTTCCAAAAATCTTGTGCAGGACCTGGTCTATATGCATTATCAATTAATCGATCAAATCTTTCATCACTACGATTATAATCCACGAAGTCTTGGTACAAAGTTCCCCATGTAGATTTTTCATCATAATTAAATGGAGTTACATAATCCATTATGAGTGCATACCAGTCACTATCACCTAATCGACGAACATCATAATATCCTACAATATGTGGGTGTTTTGGCCTACGGTGTATACGCCATGCATTGTTAATTTCCGATTTATTGTCTGTAATTTTCATTACTCGACCAGATGCTAATTTATAAGCATATCCGAAATAACCTTCTCCGAGTTTTGACACGACATTTTCATGAAATGCAGATGCTATGCGATCAATTATTACACTATGAGAACTTAAATAGTCTCGGGTATATTCTGTTTCTATGTCATTATTATCAGGATCATTTACTGATTCAATTGTGTAAATTTTATCTTGTGGATTATTAGACTGCCATCTTTTTCTTTGTGCTTTTATTGTTCTAGGACTCAATTTGATTTGTCCTAAACTAGGATCGAACCTTAATTGAAATGGCATATGTAATGGAACATCAAATTGATAATCAGATGCTACTGCAGTAGGTCTTTTTTCACGAAGTTGTGATACTATCTCTTCTCCATATTCATTTGCTAAGTCTGAAAATAAATTTTCTAAATCATCGAGTGTAATTGTTCCTTCATTTCTAGGATCATTTAGTCTGTCAATGAAATGAGTAAACTTGCCTTGAAAATCTACATCGATTCCATATTTTCGAAAAAAGTTATCGATGACAGGTTCGATCTCTGCTAACTCGGCTCTAGTAATATAATTTTCATGAAGCTTGGATTCTGTTAACTTGACACCAAATGTGGTTTTTTCGTAATCTCCAAAATCATACACAAACTCTTTACCGGGATTATCTTTGAGAAACTTTTTTAATTTTTCAATTTTCTTGCGATGTTTTTCAGCAGTTTTAGGATCCATGTATCCTTCGGTGACTGCATCAATATCTTCTTGTAACTGAGATAACCACCACTCTTTAGATAGAAAGGTTTCCTGTGTTCCTCGTAATATCTGAAATATATTTTTTACTATAGCATCTTTATACTGCGGATAACTTTGTTTGAACGTGTCATAATCAGACAAAGCAGCACGTGTTCGGGATGCGGAGATTGGTTCTCCATCTGTTGTTGTTAATGGATCTACTGTGACCATTAATTCTACCGCATCTACTCCTTGTGGAATTTTTCTTCCGCTACGATCACCGGTAATTTTATATTTATCTACATTTCCGACAAAATCTTTAACTCGAACATAGTCATTGTCTTTGTTAGATGCAGCTAATGCATAAGTTCCTGATTCCGATGCTGGTAATGAAAATAAGTATTCATATGCAGCCATGATAGGACTGTTAAAATCGGTTGGCTGAAATTTTATTTTTGAATTTGCGTTTAATAGTTCAAATATCTGTTGACTATCGCTTCTAGTAATACCATCTCTTTCTTTCGGACCAACAAGCATAATAACTTGTGAAACCTGTGGATTATCAGCATATCTCTCAGCTAATTGCATATGAGCACCGGTTATTGGTTTGAACCCGCCCGGGAAAAGTACTGTTACATTGTCCATTAAATATCCAATTTATTAATAAATATTGTTTTAATTAATTACTATACCTTCATCCGAACCAGTTGCTGATGACGGAGCTGTCCATGCTTGTGATGTACCAGTATATACATTAGATGATCCGATATCTTTTGCTATAAATACACATATACTACTTGAATCATATGCAAACCCACCAGATAAAATCAATTTAAGTTTTAAGTATTTATCTGTTAAACTAACTTCGGTACCGTTACTTTTAAAAGATCCACCATCTAAATATGCTATATATGATAATGCAGTAAAACGTTGTGTACTACTTTTTATAAAAGATGCGGTAGCGTACGCTGGTGCTACAATACCACCAAATCCATTTGCTGGATTTTCATATACTGTTGCTTCATATCCGAAAGATCCAGTACCTGTTGCTGTAGTATCTAATACTAGAAATGAAATAATTTTTTCAGTAGTATTTGGTAAATATAATCCAATGTCTTGATTAAGATCGGTTATAGGAAGATATTTTACAATATTAAATCCATCTAATGTACCATTTCCTGTATCTAATAAGGGTGTTCCATTATATTCAACTAATAAATTAGAGCCAGTAATTACTCCGTTAAATATGTTTAGCCCACTTGATGAAATTTGTAAATTTCCATTACTAGCAGAAATGAATGTTGATGAATTACCTACAAAAAATGTTTGTGTACGTATGTCTAATTCCGATGGGTCTGTTGAATAACGGAAATAATTATCAGCATCAGCATATAATTCTAATCCAACACCACTATACGGTACTCCGCCTTTTGTTCCTGCACTACCACTTAATGCAGATCCAGACCACAACAAGAATCCAGGATTACCTGTAGCAAATCCATCGTATCCTAACGATCTAACGTATCCGGTATTTTTATATCCAGATATTGCAACACCCGATTCCAATGTATCTGCTACATACAATGAACCGGTTAGCATGGAATAATCTCCGTCTATATATCGATTACCTCCTTGCCATGTTTTATTGTAAACATAACTGATTAGTTTGCTACGTGTTCCTGCAACATTATAATATTCTATTTTGAATGAAAGTTGATTTGCTGCTTTGTGTTTGGTAGGTATTTCGGTTCTAATACGCGTATAGTTTGGCGTATAACCAGGATCGTTGTCTGTTGTGGTTCTTATATCAGATAACTGCCAATCCCCTGCATCTATAACAAATATTAATACTGCGGTACCTGTGTTGTCTGCTTTAAAATTTATTTCGTAATCATCAACTCGTACTGCAGAACCGGCAATATCCAATTGACCGATTCGTTTTCCTATATTAACACCTAATTCTTGATTATAATAATCTGTTACATCATAGTTAAATGCTGATCCTGAAGCATATACATAAAGTTTAGGTGCTCGATTTGAACTAGTGCTAGCTTTTTCAGCAAATGCATCAAACTGCACTTTATACTGCGAATCCTTAATGAATTCTCCAGCAAATGACTCCGACACTTGAAATAGATGAACTGAGTTTTTTGCAGTTATGTCTGTTGCACTCGTTATTGCGGCTGCATTTGATAAAGATGATGTACTCCATGTTACTGTAGGAGCTGCGGTCTCCGTTCTTCCTTGAAATGTTCTAGCTCGCCAATATGTGTCAATTATACTCTGTGAAACGAATGAACCGACACTAATGTCCGGATCGACTGAACTTGTGCTTGGAACAAATATTTCAGTTTCAATCAATTCTATATCATTTGCAAGTTCCCATGTGCCTACTGTCCCTTTTCCGGATGTGTATATTTTAATTCGAGAAACATCACCCGTTGCTGGTTCTAATCCTTTTATTTCAACAATAGCAACTGATTCAGAATTTTGTGTTGGAACATATGTTGGCGTTTCTTCGTAATCAATTGTATAAGAAGAAGGCTCAAATTCAGTGTATATGTGTTCTGATAAACTTTTACTGCTATATCCGATATAAGGTGTTTCTAGTTCTATAATAGAATCAGATAACACTTTTTTTATTGTGGCAGAATAACTTGTGTTGCTAATTGTGTATAACGCAGTAGGCTTTGGATTTTGTGGAGAAGCTACAGTTAGCGTTCCGCCTTTCATATCCGTATTAAATTTACCACCTGACACAACAGCAACTGGCGTATTATTTAATGACTGATATTGTATGGTACCTGTCGAATACTGCGGAAACTGGCTGATTGTATAACTGCGATCCAATTGCACAGAAACTTGTTCTTGCACAGTTACTTGAGGATCTTCTTCAAATATAATTTCAGATGTGTTAGGCGATACCGGATTAACTGGTACTGTTCGAGTCCAACGAATGTTTGGTTTATCTCTCCATTCTGTCGGTACTTGACTTGCTTCTCCTACAATATTTACTACGGCATCGCCAGGTGCAGAATCTTCATATATGTAAATAGCAACAACTCGTGATTTATCTTCATCGACATAACTTATAATTTCAGAATATATCGGATCACCATTATAATCTAAAACTTCAATGTTAATACTAGAACCTATTCTCAGTGAATCAGGTTTTCCGCGGAGTTTAAATAAATTCTTTCCAGCAGTTAATCTTAATGGAAATTCAGATATTTGAAAATAGTCCGGAGATAGGTCAGAATTGTCTTGTATGTATACAGGAATTTCTTCTAGATTTTGCCTAACCGCAGTTTTTCTTTTCATATGTATAATATCTATTTATTATAAATATCATACATGATTAATCTGGCTGAATTTATTAATCTTATTAACTTCTAGCAAATTGTCTACCATATCACGCATTGAATCAACGTGTGAAATAATAATAGAAAAATCAAATTTAGTTCTTAGATATTCGAACAGATTAACTACCGATGAAATGTGTTCTGCGTCTAATGATCCCCATCCTTCATCGATTGCAATAAAATTAGGACGTGGTAATGCCGATACATTGATTAAACCAATTCGAATTGCCAGAGATGAAATAAATCGTTCCATTCCACTCGTTAACTCCAATGGCCAAATATTATCTTCATCATACACAATATAACCATTAATGTTTTTTCCATCAGTTTGTAACACAATATTAAAATCTACAATCTGATTGAGCACATTGTTAATTTCAGATTCAATTTTAGGTATAGCTTTTGCTACTAAGTCATATGGAACACCGTTTCTTTTTACCGATTGCAAATAATATTCATATGCACGATATTCTGTTTCTATGCGTTTATATGTTTCTAATTGTGAAAGAGCGTTAGCTTTTTTAGTTTTAGCAACTTCAATTTCACCATGTTTCGTTTTTATGTTTTCTGATAAAACTTTTAATGCAAAATCAATTTCAGAGATCTGTTTTTTAATTTCCTGTATCTCAGTTTCGATTACAGCATTCTTTTCAATTGCAGATTTATTTTTAAAAAAGTGTTCTTGTCGTTCTTGGTTAGTTTCTAGTTCAGATTCTTTGGTTTGTAAATCACTTTCTATAACTTGTAATGCCAATTCATCTCGTTCTAATTTAGGAACATCGAACGTGTTAATTTTAGCGTGTAAGTCATTGTATTCGGTTAATTGCGTTTCATAGTGTTGATGCAATTCAATTTTATTTTGTAAGGCTGTTTGTTTGATTTTTAACTGTTCTAATACTGCCTGATCTTCTTTAATCGTATTCTTGGCTTTTGTCGCATTTTGCACGAATACGTTAGATGTGCAGTATTGACAATCTGGATCATATTCGTGATCGGATAAATGATTGATTTGTTTCTGCTTGCCATCAATTATTCCTTGTGTTGTTTGTATTTCAGTGTTTAATTTTAGTGCTTGTTGTTTTAACTCTTGAAGTGTATCGAATTTTTCTTGAATCGTTTTTATATCATATGATTTCAATTTCTTTTTGTTATCAGATATAGTTTTTGAAAATGTTTCAATAAACGTTTCTTTTTCTTCTGCATCCGTTTGGAGTTGTTCAATAGCTTCAACTAATTGCGTTTCTTCCTGTGTTAAAGATTCTATAGAAGGACCGCTATATGTCGTTGCATGTTTTGATTCAATTAATTCCAATATTTTATCTTGGAGTTGTGATCTAGATGCATTTTGAATTGACTCCGAAGCTTCGCATTCAATGATATAATCTTTGTTTGCATCAATAATTGTGTCAGCTGAAGTTATAATTTCTGCAAAATCTGTCTTTTTATATTCTTTTAATTTACCGGAAGTTTCTTTGATATCTTCAGCAGCTAATTGATAAAGTTGTTCGAACACAGTAATATCTAAAAACTGCGAAAGCAAGTCTTTTCGTTCTCGTTGCGATTTATTGATAAAGTTATTGCTGTCATTTTGCAATGAAAATGCTGTTAATATAAAGTCATCATATGTACCTAGATACTTTCTGATGTTCTTGTTAGTTTCACTACGCTCTTCTCCGTTTAAATTTTCTGAATCAGAATAAAAATTAACATTAACTTTCACGTGTCCAGATTTCTGTGTTATTCCTTCTCTTTCAATGGTATATATTGTATCATTGATTTGAAATTTAAATATTCCTTTAAAGGTTGAACATTTATTATTTAACACTTCTTTTGCTTTTCCGGTTTTACTACATTTGTCAAATATAACATATGTTATTGCATCTAATAGTGATGACTTACCAGAAGTGTTAGGTGCAAATAACCCGGTTACATCTGTTATTTTACTGAAATCAATTTCATTGCCAGAACCATATGAAAACATGTTTTCAAACTCAAATGATATCGGAGTCCATGTGACGTGACGAACTTGATCGAGTATAGGTAATTTAGAATTTATTGTGCGATTGATATGTCGAATTGCATCTAATTCTTCTGCAGTAGCTTGCGGATAATTATATTCAACAAAATCAGTAATTAAGTTGTTTTGATATTCAACATCTCGAACATTTCCAATATTAATATTTGCAGTAGTACCAGTTGCCGCATTAGTGTTAATTCTTTGAATAGAAATGTCTTGAACTGAATATTTAGATCGCAAAGCAGTTATAAACTTTTTCATGTCTGCTGCATCTGTATTATCAAACTTGACTCGTATTCTGGGTTTATTAGGCATACGAGTAGGATGTTTTATGATTTGTGCTCCTTGAACTTCGAAGGTAACATAACCGTAATCATTTTCAATTTGAACGAAATCTGCGGTGCAAGAATCTACATCCCATACCAATATTCCGTGATCTAATGCTTCTCCATGATTCTGTTGGATTGTGCTACCGACATATCTTATTTCAGGCTTTTTTCTATATAACTTTATTTTTTTACTCATAACTTACTAAAATTAAAATCTTTTATTTCATCTTCCCAAATACGTATCAATGTCCAGTCAGATGATTCTACTAACATATTTTTGTATTTGTCATTTTCTCTTGTTCGATGTTGTGCTTCATTTAACTCATTATCAGAAATACCTTTACCATGCCAATAAACACCATCGACTTCTAACAATATTTTTTTAGATGGTATTGCAAAATCAAAATAACGTCCTCTAAACTCATATTGTGTTTCAAATATTATGTTATTATTTGTTAAAATATCAAACACTTCCTTTTCTGGTTTTGTTTGTTTAGTATCGTGTAATATTTTATTCCGATAGTCGTGAGATGACATACCATATCTTTCTAACATTGTAATATCACATTGTCTTGTACCATATTTTCCTGATAAATTATGTCCGCCGTTAGCTTCAATAGTTTTATTACGTTTTTCAATTGCTTCAAGTGACCAACCAATTGGATAATCGCTATTTTCATCACGAGCTTTTTGTAAACCTTCTAATCGCCTTTTACGAATTTCATCATTCTGCCATGTCTCAGTAGTTCGTTCCGCCCTCATTTTACGTTCTTCTGCCGATGCTTTTCGTCCAACATTATGATGTGGTTCTTTTTCATATTTTTCTTTTTTACGTCTTGAATCAGCTTTTGCATAACATGATCTATTACAGAACTTTTGTTTTGAGTTGAATGTTGAATATTCTTTTTTACATTCCTCACATATTTTTGTTTGTTTTGCCATATTGATTATGTTGTATTAGTCTCTTTCTAATAAATATGTCTAATACAACAAAAACATTATTTTATTTGCCAACCCTTTTGTAAATATTCATCAACATCGCATTCGTCAACTTCAATTTCTTCATATTCATATTTCTGTAATATTTGATTGGGTTTATGAATATCACCTAACAGAGTCATGTCATGTCCTACAAACATATCTGTTGTTACATGTTCGTTGGATATTTCATAACCAATGTCTGTTTTAGCTGAATGCACAGCACCATGGTGTAATGCAATTTTACGATATTCTGCATCGAAGTCTTTGGCTTTTACATAATGCTTTGGTTCTACATCGACTGCCATATGATTCCAAGTGATACCCGCAAAATCAAATAATCCATTGTCTTTAACAAAAAATACATTTGGATTCTTAATCATGTCCAACACCGGAGATAATGCATCTTCTCGATAAGTGTTATTCAGATTCATGTCGTGATTTCCTAGAATAACAATCGTAGGAATATCAAAGCCATTGAAAAAATTAGTTAGCATTCGAATAAGCTCCGGAGACATTTCTAGTTTGCTGTGAACAATATCGCCAGTAACTACAGCAATACTATTAGCAGTGCTTGTTCGTGCAATGTAATTGAACATGTTTTCAAACACAGAACGATATTCCTGGTGTCGCTTCAATGTTCGTATGTGTACATCAGATATATGATATATTTTATCAGCTCGTTCTATACCACAATCTATATGTTTTATTTCCATAATAATCCTAATTTATATTCTGTTAGTTTGGCAAATGTCATTGGTTCCGTTTCATCTATTAATTCTGTAATCTTTTCAAAACCTAAATCAGACGGATCTTTGTCTTGCATTTCTACTAAATACACATTTAATCCTTCTGCCATGAATTTTTCACAGATCGATAATGCATTTCTAATTGCATCATGATCTAGACATATGTATATGTTTTTTACGTGTTCTTCTATAATCTTTTTTTGTAGTGCGGGTTGTATTATTTTTCCAAATAATGGTATTGCATTTCTTTTAATAGCCATTGCATCAAATGCGCCTTCGCATAAAACAATTGGTTCATTCCAATTAATCATCATTCCGAATCCGATTATATCTTTTGATACTTTTGGATTTTTATGTTTATTTTTGTCTGCAGAATAATAAGCTCGACTTACAAAATAATTTAATTGTCCTTCGCAGTCATAACTAGGAATAATTATTTTTCCAGAATATGGACCATCTTCACAATAACCGATCCTGTAACGGATTATATCAAAAACTGTGATACCTCTATTTTTTAGATAGTATATTGCGTTGCGATAATCCGGAGTATTTTTTGTGATCCATAATGGTTTATATGCATCTGGCAAATGTAGATCTTCTTGAACTTTAGCAGTTGGTTCGAAATCTCGATACTTACCAGCATCGATTATTCGATTCAGTCTGTCAAATGTTTCTTTGGGAAGATTTAATTGTTTGAATAATGTTTGTATGCTTTTACCTTTTCGGTCTGATATCCAACAATGCCAAGTATAATTACCTTGTTCATCTGGAATACTACGTACTTCTAATTTAGGTTTATAATGTGATACAAACGGAGAAAAGAATGCAATGTTACCACCTGATGTAGGTTTTCCTTTTCCTAGAACAGATTCTAATAACTGTATTAATCTTAGATTCTCCATATATAAATTATAATATATAAAAATCTGAAGAAATCAAAAGATCATGGTTATCTGAATTAATAATATATAATATTAATATAATATTTGTCAGACACATTCATTATCATTTCTGGTCCAACGATCATTAATCATTAATTCAAATAATTAATTATCATTTAATAATATATGAAAAAAATAATCTTTTAATTTCACAATTCCAAATATTATTCAAAGAATTTTTTAGGATTGTTAGGTTCTTGACCGTTTTTCACGCATTCAGATAACCATTCTTCAGGTATTTGTTTTTTAGCTACATGTTTTATACCTAGCTTCAGAGCATATGCTTCATACGTAGTTTTACTTGTTTTTGATATTTTTTGATTTGGATTCTGGAAAACTATTCTTAAATCTATATCAGGGTTTGACTGTAAAATATGTTTCATTTTTTTGCGATCCGTTGCTGTCCACCGGCCTTTAGTTTCAATATACATTAATTCACCGGTTTTCTTGGTAAACACAAAGTCTGGTGTATATTTAGATTTCTGTTCTGGTACAGTATATTGTAATGTTTCAGTTTCATAATTAACCGGATAATTTGCTTCAGCTATTTGTTCAGAAACTTTCAATTCTAAGCCTGATCGATATCCGTATTTATATGCAGCTTGTCGTTGCATGCTACCAGCAGTATGCCAATGATTTTTTCTCATAACTTGTTTACTTTTATTTTTTTTTATTCTACACTGAAAGAATTTGAGTCTCTGATATCTGGATTTACTAGATATATATTATGTTGTATATTTTGATATCCAATCTGGTTAACCATTGGCTTTAAATTATCTCCAGCAATTCCTAGAATATAATCATATGTACTTAAATATGTAGATTCGTCGCCGTCGAATTCTCCGTAAAATTGATTCATGAATGAATTAATTGGCCATCGATTTCCTTGATATCTTATAGTTCCCGGTGTATATATGTGTTTACTCGATATATAATCCAACCATCGACCTCCCCATTGTGATTCATTTTTATATCCAACCCCTGTTTCGAAACCTTTAGTATAACCTGCGTCTGCTGCAAAAGATTGCATAGCTGACCAACTTGGGAAATGTTCTTTCATTAGTTTAATATCAGTAATATTTCCTGGTATCCACCAGCCGCCAGCATTTTGTTTTGATGCCATTAGATCCATGTATTTTATAACAGCTACTAACTCATTCCAAGATTTAATCTTATCAATACCAGCTTTATATGTATCTTCATATGTTCCTCCACCTGCCGATGCCGCATACAATTTTCCTACGATTTTCTGTGTTTGAGAAAGCTTTTTATACTCAAAATCTTTAAAGTTTAAAGCAAAACTTGTGCCGAGTCTAGGGCTCCACTCATCCGCCGGCTGTTCGCTAATAAAATATGGTTTTAAATCTTTGAATGGGGAAGATCGCAATGCTGAATGTATTGCCTTTTCTCGATACCACTTCGGATGATATACTATATTTTCTGGTTTACTTGGTATTTGTTGTTTATTATAAACGATTTCTGAAATTTCCATATCAAACATTGTACTACCATCAGATTTTTTTGTATACCCATATACAATATATCTTTCAGATAAATCAGCACTATTTAATACTCGCAATGGATATGGGATATATTTTTCTCCACGATCATATGATTTTTTAATTTTATATTCGGGATATTCTTTTAACCATATACGCTGCACAATCCAATTTTTAATTAAATATGTTTTACCGAGCTCGAAATTTTTAGCTACCGGTGTAGTTTTCCAATTTGTAAGTTTTTCACGCTCAGCACTTGATATATCATCAGAATCTTTTACAGTTACTGTTGTTCCAGATGATTTTTTCTTGCCTGTACTAGATGATCCGGATGATGTTTTCTTGTCGGTATCAGTTGTTACTTGAACAGATGGTTTCAACGACAATTCACCTTCATCATCAATTTCAGGTACTATAATATTAGACCAATCTTGTTCTGATATTACAACTGATTCTTGCACTGTAGCAATCTTATTCCATTCTGTTGCTAATGCTTCTCGAAATTGCGAATCAATTTTTACAATGCCTTTGTTATTAACATTAAATGTGTATTGTTTTGAAAATCCTTGTTGAAAAAATGTTGCAATTGTTTTAGTTTCATCAGTTAAATTGCCATTCCACCCAGTACTGGCATTAAAATTATTAGTTTTAAACTCAATTATCTTATTTTTAAGCTGCGAAGGAATCTTATCCATTACACTTAAAAAATATCCATATAAAACTTGTTGTAGCAATGCAACATCAGTTAAATCATTAGCGCGTATAAACTGCGATTTTGCTACTGCAGGTTCTGGCGCCGGAGTTTGATGTATTTTAACTAGTGCAGGTAATTGTTCTTCCGAAAATACCGCAGCGCCATTACTCAACGTTCCCCATTTCGGTTTAACTTTATCTACTAGATCTTTTCGATTTACGTCATCTTTTCTGATACCAGATACACGATAAAAAGATTTTCCTTTATCATCAGATTTTACTATATCATCTTCTGCAGTTTTAAATGCATCTGAAATAAACCAGATCCATTCATTGCTATCTATTTGCGGATCGCCGGATAATGCTTTATAATTCGATCCTCCTACAACTACACTGTTCAATACATTTTTTATTTGATCAACACGAAACTGATTGGATTCCGTACGTTCATCTCCTTGAGCAACAGATTTAAATCTCAAAAATATACGATTATATTTTGAATCAGATTTTTGTGGTAAATCGTTATTTAATTTGTTAAAAAATGCAGTATCAACTGGCTTAAATTGACTTAAACTAGATCCAGATCCTACTTTAGAAATAGTTGTCTTTAACTGTTTACTTTGTTCAAACAAATTATCTCGTATGATTGTTTCTAATAATAAAGCGTTCCAATCTTTCATTCCGTATCCATTTTTATATAAATATACATTACCAATCAATCATGACCATATTTCCGTTCCACAACATCACATTGCTAGTTCGAAAATCTAAATCTAAATCTAAATCAACAATTCCGGTTTTTTGAACGTCTTGTTGCAACGCTCTTAAAAAATTAACTAGTTTCATGTCTGTGTTACGAGCTCCATCTGCATCTAGAAAATCAAATATTGATACTTCGCCACCCTCATTGCTAGCATATTCTTGATAATGTTTAATAAAACTATCAATAGCAGCTGTATAAGATGCCGGTAAGGGATCTGCAACACTCATGATATACATGTTTTTTCCATCTACATAATACACCGGAATAAACGTGGAAAATTGATCATGCCGACCAACTATAATTTCAGCAACACGATACTCTTCGCGTTCAGTAGTTATCTTAAACAAATAATCTTCATCGTTAAATTTATATATACGACCATTGTCTCCGCGATTAAAAAAAGAAAATTGTTTTTCTTTTATCATGTTTAACAATCGTTTAACATCTTGTTCTCTCATTTCTCGTATCAATGTGCTTAATCGTATCATGGCTTAGGTGGTAAATTTTTGTCTAGATCTATTCGAACTAAAAAGTTAATATCAACATCATCTCGTTTATGTATAGGTTGAGCTAGTTTTGCTACTGCTAACAATTCATTGCGATCATTGTATAATCCGATTGTAGTTATATAAGGTTTAAAGTCTGACCCAGTTGCAAAAGATTTAATCTGCTCTTTGTCATCTTTAAGTGTGGTCGGATTCGAAGAAATATTGAATACTCCTTTATCAACACGAGTGATAACATTCATTTCATATATACTAACAGTGCTTTTATAACTAGCAGTAAATGGAGAAGCTAAAATATATTCATAAGCATAATCCAAACTAGATATAACTGCTATTCCTTGTGGTTCAAATATATTACCTACATGATTGGTTTGTATGAATCCTAACGTATCCTCGTTACGATCCGATAACGCACTTATATTGCTAGTTGTAAGTGACTGGTTAAATATTCTTACTTCATCTATAACACCCGTAAGATTTGATGTATTCGCGGTATAACCGCCTATTTTTACTGGATCGTTATTATTAATATATGCACTCTGTGTAAATGAGTTACTAATATTAGCATTTAATAAATTGCTTGAAGCAGATGCATGTATAGACCCATCAATATACAATTCAAACACA
>Ga0099848_1000212_pt1 | contig 25690 bp, 28 predicted proteins | sample CB_VirMetaG_3_FD_78179 | JGI IMG/M metagenome (GOLD analysis project Ga0099848, IMG submission 78179) | Freshwater to marine saline gradient viral communities from Chesapeake Bay - CB_1508_1S Viral MetaG | ecosystem: Environmental > Aquatic > Marine > Coastal | place: USA: Chesapeake Bay...
TATTCACTTTCATAAACTGGCTTTTCACTATCATACGCAACACTAAATTTTGGTAGCCCGTTTATATCTTGTTGGTAATGATTAAAACCAAAATTTGAATCTTGGTTAAATTCATAATCATCAAAATATTTTTTATTTGGTGTATATTGATAAGGTATTAAAGAACGATTTGAATATTTTAACCCGTTGTGATCGTGCCACTTACCAATAAATTGAAAAGATTTAGTTAAATTATCTAATAATAAAACCCTACTATCAGTGTAAGATTGAGCAATCGTTTCAATGCAATCAATAAACTTTTCATTTTCAATTAAATTAGTATTGCTTTTTAAAATCGGTCTTAAAATTATTTTTGTAAAATAATAAGTGTCCGACATATTTTCTGATAACAATGGACTAGGTAATCTCGGGCTATTGTGCATTAAGAAACAGTCTATTCGGTCATTATCTTGGTTTAGAACTTGAAACGGGTGGCAGTTTTTATTATCGGTGTTGCCTTGCGTTGTTATTCTAAAATGTAATGCAATTTGATCTGCTTTTTTAAAATGTTCTCTACAAGTTTTAAAAATCTTATTAATATTTTTTGTAAAAAACTTTTTTGTTATTACTCGGTTTGTATCTTTGCTTAAATACATTAAGCCAAACCCGTGAGGATTTTCTTTAAATGCTTTTCTTATTATTTCTTTAGATATATTTTTTGGATTGCCTTGAATTATTAAACACATACATAGCCCTTTTTTTATTTGTTAACACTATCGAGATAATATCGATTTCGAGACTATATTCAAATAAATAATTAATTAGACTTGTAATTTTTTAAACGATTACTAAATATTGGGTGTTGCTTATTTACAACATACTAAATACAGCGACAGTTAATACTAAAAACCCGTTTAAATTTAATAACTTTTGACCATCAAATAAACGAGTTTAAACGGGTAAAAAACAGGGTCAAAAACAGGGCTAAATCAATATGAGAGAAACATTTAACTTTATATCTTTTTTTGTGTTCTTTATTGGTATGATTTTATTTTTTATTACCCTCAATGATTTTAGTTTAGCTACTTTAGGATCTATAATTTTAATTATTTTTGGCTTAACGTCTATGACTAGAACGAGTTAAGTTTAGTCTAAAAGCTCCCTACGTCTACTTCCAGAAATGTTCTAAAAAAAATCTAATAAAATAAACAATTATTTAACTATATTTAACGAGTTAAAACTTTTAATCGTAGAGGGTGGAAACAAACTCGTTAAGAAAAATGTTATTTTATAACAAATTAAATTTTTAGTTTTTATGTGGTCAGCGACTAAACCTATAAACTCGTTAAGTATATTAATGATTATTTATTTAATTAATTTAGTTGTTATTTGTGTAGTTGTTAACTTTGCTAACTTTGCTAACTTTGTTTAGTTTTCCCAGTTTCTCTAGTTTCCCCAGTTTCCCCAGTTTTAATTGTGATGTTAAAAAATTTTAAATTAATATTAATAGAATTAATTAGTTAACGAGTTATTATTTTATATTTACCACAGCAAAAACTAAAAAATAATAAAATCAACTAAAAATTGAAATTTTAATTTCACTATCATAAGTTACAATTGCAAACAAGAATATCATTTTATCGAAATAGTATTGACTTTGAGAAATATTATTTTATCGAAATAGTATTGACTTCGAGGAATATTATTTTATCGAAATAGTATTGACTTCGAGACTATTTACTGTATAAGTGACAATTGAAAGGTAGGTAAGGCAATATGTACACAATAAAACAATTTATACAATTTAACAAGATTCTTACGTGTAAATTATATGTTTCCAAGCTTTGGGAATGTAACAAACTTATGTAATAAACAATTAAAAATAGGAAATAAAAATGAAAAAACACAACATATTTATTTTAAAATCTTATTTTTATAAGTTGTTTAAAGTGAATGTAAGAATAGAAAAGTTCAATAAAAAAGTAATTGTACCTAATCTAACTGTAGGTACTGTTGCTATAAAAAACAAGGAGTTGTATATTGTTGTTCAAAATTGGTTAATTACGTTATCAATTTTTTGACAACATAGAAAGGGCTATGACGACAAAACAAAAAAACAAAACATTTAATTTACGAGGTTTATCAAAAGGATTAGAACTTATGAAATTGTTTCAATCACTTGACGATAAAGTCGATGTTTCGTGTTTTGCAGTATTTTTATTAGTTTGCTTTCAAGACGGCATTAATAATGAAAATATAAGAAGTTATTTTCCCAAGTTGAGTAAATCTAGAGTTTCTAGATCTGTGCATATCCTTTGTGATATTGCTAAAACTAGGATTGATAGGAAAGGGTTGTCTCTTTTAAAACAAGAAATTAACCCCAAAGATTATCGACAAAGAACTTTAGTCTTAACAGAAAAAGGTAAATCTGTTAAAAGCAAGATACTCAAATTGTTGGGCGACTAACTAAAAACACAACACAAGGAGATAGTATGCCTGACACTAGGATAACTGTGCGACAAGCAATTAGTAAAGTAAGTGAAATGGATTGGATAAGACAAAAGAACGGGGTACTCAGCATTAAAAATGCAGAAGTATTTGGTTCGTTCTATGGCTTTGAAAATTTTTTAAATGATCTTGCAACAGAGAATGTAAGAAGTTTTAAACACTTTTGCAAAATTGAACTGTCGTATAAAAATGGTACAATAAACAGAAAACTTGCCGCTCTTTCTAAGCTGTGCACTTGGGCAAGAGGGATCAAAGGTTTTAAATTTAATTGGGGTTTACCTTTAATTGAATATGAAACTGAAAATAATAAACGAGAGTTTGTAGTAAGTGAGGAACTAGAAAATAAATTACTTCTTACGGCTCGTTTAAATTATAGAGATGATGAGGCTGATCTTTGGGAGTGCCTTATCTTAACTGGTTGCCGAGTTAGTGAGTTGCTTAATCTAACTTGGGATAACGTGCAAGGCGGTTTTCTTCACTGTAAAGATACAAAGAACAATGACAATAGATATGTTCCTATTTTTGAAGGTGTAGAAAAGATACTTGCTAAAAGAAAAAAGATGGGTTTAGAGAAACCTTTTCCTTTATCAATCCACGCAGTTGAACACGCTTGGAGAATGATAAGAAAAAAACTAGGTATGGAACACGAGAAAGATTTTGTAATGCACTCGTTGAGACATACTTGTATAACACGCTTCTTAAAAAAGAAGATTGGAATTGAAGTGGTGCAAAAAATAGTTGGTCATAAAGATATTAGAATGACACAACGTTACAATCACCCCACAAAGGACGATCTAAAAGAAGCAGTTAGTAAAATATATAACAAATAGATAATTTATGAAGTATTGCAACGCTTTGGAGGCCACGCCCAGAATCGAACTGGGATACAAGGATTTGCAATACTTTGTAATTATTATCTACCCAACAATTTGAGGAGGATAAAACGAGTATGACGCACCAGACTACGACTACGAACTTACAGGAAGTTGAAGAATTAAGAGAAGGTAATTGGATAAAACTAGGAAAAGATAGGTATGATAAAGCTGAAAAGAAAAACAAAGACAAAGGTAGAAACAGCGTAACACCACCCTTTGTATATGTTCAAAAACAATTGTTGCTACCACTAGCAGAACGAATCGAAGATTTTATTAGGTCGCAGTATAAAATATCGGGTCGAAGACATACGGCAAGCGAACCTTTGAGAGATTTAAATGATTCTAAAAAGATAGCTTTGATAACTTTAAAAATAATTATTGATTGTATTGCTTCGCATAAAACACTGGCACAAACAGCACTTCAAATTGGTAATATGATTGAAATAGAAATTCAAAATAATATCTTTAAAGCAAAAGAGCCACACCTTCACACAGTTGTTTTAAGAGATTTGCTTAAAAGAACAAGTAACGTCAAACACCGTAAACGAGTTTTCGCCCACACCCTGAACAAGTACAAGGTTGAAGTTGATAAATGGGATATTAGAAAACAAGCTTTGGTTGGTTTAAAGTTAATTGATCTTTGTATTAAAAGCACTGGGCTTTGTCAGTTGAAAGCAGTTAGAGAACGTAAAGATAAAACAGTTAATTATTTAATACTCAAACCCGAAGTTGAACAAAAGATTAAAGATAATTCTTTTGAATGCAGTGTATTAACGCCATACTACAAAGCTATGGTTGTCCCAGCTAAACCATACACCACTCCTTTTAACGGGGGTTTTCATAACGAGTATTTAGCAAAACAACCTTTAATTAAAACTCACGATTTTACTTATTTGCATACGTTAGATAACGATAAGTTGAAAGATTTTTATGATGCAGTAAATCATTTACAATCTGTACCCTTTAAAATTGATCAACAAATGTTTCAAATTTTTAAACAAATCTGGGACAACAATCTTAAACTCGGTAAGTTTCCTGAAAGAGAAAGCCTTTTAGACGAGAAAGGTAAACCTAGAGGTATTTACAGAGATCCTAAAGTTGATGAGATTTTAGAATTAAGGATTAAATACAAACGAGATCTTAATAGGGTTTACAATGAAGAAATAGCTAGATCATCTAAAGTATTAAACACATTAGTTGCTATTGATTTAGCAGTTGAATATTTAGAATTTGAAAGAATATACTTTGCCATCTTTGCAGATAAACGAGGACGGCTATATTGTATGGGTACAACTATCACATATCAAACTGATCAAAAAATTAAATCGTTAATTACCTTTGCAAATGCTGAACCACTTACCGAGAGAGGAAAGTATTGGTTATATGTCCACGCTTCAAACACTTGGGGTAATGATAAAGTTTCTTATGATGAAAGATATGCTTTTACCGCAACAAGACTTAACGAGTTTGTAGGATATGCCGAGTTTCCTTTGGATAATACAGGGTGGAACTACGCAGACAAACCTATGGAATTTCTTAATGTTTGTATGAACCTTAAACGACTTAAAGAAGAAGGTTCTGGATTCACCTGTAATTTACCTGTGAGTATGGACGCTACTTGTTCAGGATTGCAGGTGCTTTCAATACTAATGAGAGACGAAAACACCGCAAGAAAAGTTAATGTGTTACCTAGCGATAGACCACAGGATATTTATTCAGCAGTTGCAGATCAAGTTAGAAGCGAAGTAGAACTTAAAGCTGGGCAAGGATCACAAGAGGCAAATCGTTGGTTGCAATTTGGTATCACAAGAAAAATAGTAAAAAGAAATATAATGACTTATGTTTATTCATTAAAACCTTATGGTGCTAGACAACAAATATTTGATGAATACAAAAGCATTATAGAATTTAATCCTGAAAAAAAAGTGTTAGCAGATGACGGTTTTAGTGATTGTCGTTGGTTAGCTAAAATTGTTTGGGATAAAATGGAACAAGAGATAGAACTTGAAGCACAGTTAATGAAGTGGTTTCAAGAATGTTCTAAATTATTTGCTAAAGCTAACCTACCTATGAAGTGGACTACCCCAATGGGTTTCCCCGTTGAAATGGATTATAGATATTTAATACCATTTAAAGTTAAAACGGCAATAAGTGGATCATTGGTTTATACGACATACAGGAGAGAATTAAATCGTAAAGATTCTAGGAAATATTCTTCGTCAGTGTCGCCAAACATTGTTCACTCATTAGACGGGTCAATTGCCCAAGCAGTTGCTTTGTATTGTAAAAATCACGAAAGACCAATTAATGATTTGTTAATGGTTCACGATAGTTTTGCAACTAATCCTAATCGAATAGATGATTTACAAGAAATCATTAGACAAGTTGTTGTTGATTTATTTAAGAACGATTACTTAGATATTTTATATAACGATTGGAAAGCTCAATTACCTAGTAAGTTAAAAGATAAAATTACTTTGCCGCCAGCAAGGGGTAATTTAGATATTAACGAAATCAAAACAAGTAGCTATTTTTTTAGTTAAATAGTTGCGATATGGAGACTAATATGAAACTATTTGTATATGGAACATTAAAAGAAGGTTACGCATTAAGTTACGTTTTATCTAAAAGTAAAAAACTAGGAACTTACATTACAAAACGAAAAGGTTTTATGATGACGGGTTTTTGGTTTCCTTATGTTTGGGAAAAACGAGATTCAAATTATTCAATAAAAGGAGAACTGTATGAAGTAGATCAAAACGATTTAAGAACAGCAAATAGAATTGAACTAAGTGCTGGATATGAACTTATGGAAATAGACAAAGATGTTTGGGGATATGTATATCCTAAGAAAAAAGATAGACGTTCTTTAAACATTATTAAAAACACTAAAGAGAAATATTACGAATGGAGAAACTTTAATGATATGGATAAAATTTAAGTTAATAGTCTCGCTTTCGAGATATTCTCACAAAGGACAACAAACACAGAGGTACTCTTGGAGGAAAACATTATGATAAACGAAAAGCAAATACATACTACTGAAATAGGTACAGGAAATTTTCCTTATTTATTTACACCCGATACTCAATATGAGAAAAGCGGAGTGTTCTCAGTAAAACTTGTTTTGTCTAAAAAAGACGCAACACCAATTGTAAAACTATATGAAGATACATTGGTTGCTAGGCAAACAAAAGAAAACACAAACAAGCGATCAGCTCATAATCAATACAAAAGTTTAGAAGACGGAAGTGTTGAATTTAAATTTAAGCTTAAAGCTAAAGTTACAATGAGAGACGGAACTGACTTCGAGCAAAGACCGAAGATTTTAAATGCCGATAAAACAATTGCAGAATCGCAACCTGTTTATAGCGGATCAAAAATGAAGATCGCCTTTCAAGCTGTATCTTGGCACAACAACCTACAAGGTGTGGGAGTTGCATTAAGATTAAAGGCAGTACAGTTAATCGAAGTTGTTTCAGAAAAACCAAAATCAAACGGAGAAAAATCTAATTCTGAATATGATTATGGATTTGATGAAGTAAAACAAGTTTCCAAAAATGTACCTAGTGGGAAAAAGGAAGTTTCCGTATCGCAAGAAGCGGACTTCTAATTATCGTAGTGGGCTAGAGGAAAGCGTAATTAATAATCTTAAACAAAGAAATGTTAATTTTAATTATGAACAACGTGTTGTGTGTTACTCGAAGCCCGCTACTAAACACAAATACACACCCGATATTGAATTGGAAAATGGAATACTTATCGAAATTAAAGGATTCTTTAAAAGAGAAGACAGACGAAAACATATTCTCATTAAAGAACAACATACAAACTTGGATATTAGATTTGTTTTTGGAAACTCTAATAACAAAATCTACAAAGGTTCTAAAACAACTTATGCAGATTGGTGCAACAAGCACGGTTTTTTATTTGCCGATAAAATTATTCCGAATGAATGGATAACAAAATAATGGGAGAGAAAATGACAGAGCAGGACGATCAAATAAAAAAGTTAACTGAAACTTTTAAAGAAGAAAAACGAGTTTTACTTTTAACCATACGAAATTTACAAGATATGGACGAAGCTCACAAAAAAGTTATTGGCGTATTAAACAGGCAATTATCAGAGCTTAAATCACAAATTAAAAAGATAGAGGAAAATCATTTGAACGCTGGAAGGAAAGCGGGGTTTGATGTCTAATGATAGTGAATTTATTAAACACTTACCGTGTACGCATTGTTCATCTAGTGACGGAATGGCTCTCTACTCTGATGGTCATACTTTTTGTTTTGTGTGCAACACTACTACTAGGGATAATGGCAATACAGTTTTGGATACAAGCGAAGTTAGGTCAGATTTATTACAAGGTAAGTTCATACCTTTACCGAAAAGGAAATTAACTTTAGAAACTTGTAAGAAGTGGGATTATGCTATTGCAGAATACAATAATGAAACTGTCCAAGTAGCAACTTACTACGATAAAAATAAAAAACCTGTATTTCAAAAAGTAAGATTTAAAAATAAAGAATTTAAAACTATTGGCGATATAAATAAAGCCACGCTTTACGGACAGCACTTATGGAATAGTGGTGGTAAAATTTTATGCGTATGTGAAGGGGAGATAGACACTTTAAGTTTATCTCAATTGTTTAACCATAAATACGCAGTGGTAGGAATACCTAACGGAGTTAACGGGGCAGTTAAATCTTTAAAGAAACAATTAGAATTTTTAGAAAGTTTTGAACAAGTCATTTTCTTTATGGATCAGGACGACGCTGGTCAAGAATGTGCAAAGAAATCTGCTGAATTATTATCAGTAGGTAAAGCTAAAATAGCAACATTTGAACTTAAAGACGTTAATGAAATGTTAGTTAGCGGATTAGGTGCTGACGTTATTAAGGCTATGTGGGAAGCAAAAACATATAGACCTGATGGTGTTGTTGCTGGAGAAGAACTTTGGGAAGTAATTAGAAAAGAAGATGAAAAAGCTACAGCCTTTTATCCGTATGAAGGATTAAACAGAAAATTATTTGGAATTAGAAAAAGAGAAATAGTTACAATCTGTGGCGGTTCTGGAATTGGTAAGTCTTTAATGACTAAAGAAATTGCTTACCATTTAATTAAAGCTGGTAAAAGAATTGGAATAATATCTTTAGAAGAAAGTTTAAAAAGAACTTGTGAAGGTATTATTGGATTACATTTAAATAAACCTATTCATATAAATAGAGATAATGTTTCTGAAACAGAATTACTACAAGCTTATAAAGAAACTATAGGTAATGGTAATGTATTTTTATACGATCATTGGGGTTCAGTTGAAGAAGATACAATTATAAATAAAATTAAATATTTCGCTAAAGCATTAGATATAGAATATTTATTCATAGATCATATTTCAATTATTGTTAGCGGTTTAGAAACTAACGACGAAAGAAAAACAATTGATTTGTTAATGACAAAACTTAGAGCATTAACAGAGCAATTAAATATTGGTGTAATAATTATTTCACACTTAAAAAGACCAGAAGGAAATAAAGATCACACTGACGGGTTAAAAACTTCTTTAGGTCAATTAAGAGGTTCGGGTTCAATTGGTCAATTAACAGACATTTGTATTGGCTGTGAACGTTCAACTTCTGACGTAGAAGATTCAAAGAAAACAACTGTAAGAATATTAAAAAATAGATTTGCAGGAATAACAGGTGTTGGAACAACACTTAAATACAATTCAGATACAGGGAGACTTCAAGAATATGAAACAACCAATAATTTTTGATATTGAAACAAATGGTTTAAATCCTTCAACAGTACATTGTTTAGTATTACAAAAAGAAGGAAAAGAAATTTCGTTCGTTGGACGAGATATACCGAAAGGTATTGATTTACTTGCTGACAATTTAATCGTGGGACACAACGTTATTAAGTACGACCTCCCTGTCTTAAAACGTTTGTATAACTATTCTCATAGCCCTGAGTTAGTACACGACACTCTATGCCTTAGCCGTCTTATCTACCCTGACATAGCAAATAGCGTAGACTTCAAATTGTTAGCAAGTGATCGCATAGAAAAATCTAGCGTAGGTAAGCATAGTTTAAAAGCTTGGGGACAAAGACTTAATTTTCATAAAGGAGATTTTGCAGAGGTTAATACTTTTGATGTCTTTACACCTCAGATGTTAGAGTATTGTATTCAAGATGTTAAGTTAACTTCATTACTTTATAAAAAACTTTTAGAAAAAGGATTTAGTAAAGAAAGTATAGAGTTAGAACACGAAGTAGCAAACATACTTAAAGCACAAGAAGATAAAGGTTTTGGTTTTGATGAAGAAAAAGCTAAGGACTTACACGTTAAGTTATTAGGTAAGACCCACGATCTTAAATTAAGTTTAGAAAGTAGATTTCCTGATTGGCAAGAAGACTTAGGAGAATTTATACCTAAAGTTAATAATAAAAAATTAGGATATGTAAAAGGCGTTCCAATAAGAAAATCTAAAACGGTAAAGTTTAACCCATCTAGTAGGCAACATATATCAAATAGATTAATTGAATTAAGAAATTGGAAACCTAAAAAGTTTTCTGAAACAGGTTTGCCAATAGTTGATGAAGAAGTTTTAGAAAATTTAAATTACCCAGAAGCTAAGGAATTAAATGAATATCTATTAATTGAAAAAAGATTAGGTATGTTAATTGATGGCAAGCACGGTTGGTTAAAGGTAGTTAAGAAAGGAAGAATACATACTAACTACATTACTAACATTACTACAGGAAGAATGAGCTCTCGTTCTCCTAATCTACAACAAGTGCCTACTATTAATTCGCCTTATGGGAAAGAATGTAGAGAATTATTTATTCCAACATTAGGATATGTTTTAGTTGGTGCAGACGCAAGTTCGTTAGAAGCACGTTGTTTAGCTCATTATATTTATAATTATACTGGTGGAAAAGAATATGTAGATTTAATTTTAAATGGAGATATTCATTCTTATAATCAAAAGAATTTAGGTTTAAAATCTAGAGCATTAAGTAAAACACTACTTTATGCAGTTTTATATGGAGCGAGTGCTCGTCGAGTACACGAGATATTAAATTGTTCTTTAAGTGAAGCTAAAGAAATACTAGATAAGTTTTATAGAGTATTGCCTTTTCTACAAGAAATTAAATATGACATTATAGATAAGTTAGAAGGCGTAGGTCATATAAAAGCTATTGATAAAAGAATCTTAACAATAAGAAGTAATCATTCAAGTTTAAATGCACTAATTCAAAGTTGCGGTGCAATACTTATGAAAAAAGCATTAATAATACTTTGGAATAAATTAAAGTCTAAAGACGCTTTTGTCATAGCAAACATACACGACGAATTTCAAATAGAATCTAAACCTGAGATAGCAGATGAAGTAGGGCAGTTAGCGGTAGATAGCATTAGGGAAGCGGGAGAACATTTTAAACTACGTGTACCTTTAGGAGCTGAATACCGTGTCGGAAAAAACTGGGCTGAAACCCATTAATAGAAATTGGAGAAGGTGGGCTTCTAATGCTTTATGCAATCAAAGAATTCGTCAAGGACACGATTGCGGTTTAAGTATAGATGAACTAATTTTAATAACTCCAAGTCATTGTCCTTGTTGTAATATTGTTTTAGAGCCACAAGGCAAACAAACTAACTCACCTTCTGTAGATAGATTAGATTCTACAAAAGGTTATGACAAAAATAACATTTGGGTAATTTGTCATTCTTGTAATTTAAGAAAAGGAAATACGAAAACACCAGAGACTTTATACAAAATTGCTGACGCTTGGTGGGCAAAACTGAAAGAAAGACAATGCAAGTAATAATAGTTCTTCACGACAAAGAAGAAGGAGACAAAATAGAATTTAGTATTTTTGAAAAATACAATGATGGAGAAACACCAGAAGAAATGGCAAGTAGCCCAGCAGTTCAAGTAGGTGCAATCATATCTTCATTTTTAAAATCAATAGAAAAATACGGAACTTACTTAGGTATATTACCTATTATCGAAAGCCAAGAAGAAGAATTTAATGAAAATGATTTTAGAGACAAAATTAAAAAAAGAGACGGAAACGTCATACACGTTAATTTAAATAAAATAAAACCTAAAGGAAACGCATAATGAGTACATTACTAATTGACGCTGATGTTATAGCTTATCAAATATCTTTTTCTACGGAAGAAGCTATTAGATGGGGTAAAGAAGAAGATGAATACGCTATATGGACTTTACATAGCGACGAACAAGATTGTGTTAGAAAAATTAAAGATTATTACAATAGTATAATTTCTGATACTCAGTGCAAAGAAATTATATCTGCGTTTAGCGATAAAGATAATTTTAGAAAAGATTTATTTCCTGATTATAAACTTAACAGAACTAAACAAAGAAAACCTTTAACATTAAAATTTTGTAGAGATTATATTTATAAACATTATAACGGCTTTTCTAGACCGAGATTAGAAGCAGATGATGTATTAGGTATTTTAGGGACTAGCGATACTATTAAAGGTAATAAAATAATATGTAGTATTGATAAAGACTTAAATCAAATAGCTGGATTACATTACAATCCAACACTTAAAGAATTTTACGGCATTACTCAAAAACAAGCTGATTATAATTTTTATTATCAATGTTTAGTTGGAGACGCTACTGATAATTATAAAGGAGCTCCTTCTTATGGTGATGTAAAAGCAAAAAAAGTTTTAACTACTAAAAGTAAAAACTTATGGAAGATTGTTAAGGATTGTTTTATTGAACAAGGCTTAACAGAAGAAGACGCTTTAACACAAGCACGTTTAGCTCGAATACTTAGAAATACTGATTACGATTTTAAAAATAAACAACCTATTTTATGGAGTGGAAATGACAAATAAAAATATGTTTGATGAAGTATTTCCACAAGGCAGACAGGTAGGCGGAAAACATTATAAAAATTTTCACATTCAGCCGTATGAGTTTATATCTAAAAACAATCTTAGCTTCTTTCAAGGAAACGTTGTGAAATACGTTTGTAGATACTTGAACAAAAATGGAATAGAGGATTTAGAAAAAATAATTCACTATTGTCAATTAGAAATTAAAAAAATTAAAGATGTAAAAAACAATGTGTTTAATAGTAAGCACGTAATTACTGAAAAAGAATGGTTAAAAAGATTTAACAAGGATAAAAAATAATGAATGATAATATTGTTAAAAAATGGAAAAAGAAAACTTGGATAAATGCAGATATTTTATTTGAAGACGAGTTTTATGCAAAAACACCTGATTTAAATAAAACGTTCCCACCAAGTATAAAAGCAACTTACACAGTAATTGGACAAAACTCTACAAGATCAACTTTAGAAGAATTACCAATAGATAATAAAAATGAAAAAACTACTGAACAAGATACTGACTTGGATCAAGATATATCCACCAAAATATAAATTTGTATTAGTCTTTTGGGAAGACGCAAACTCCGATAGTACTTGGAACGATTTAGAATTTATAGAAGATATGCTTCCTACTATTTGTCTTAGTGTTGGTTTTCTTATTAAAAAGACAGACAATTCTTTTGTATTAGCTTCTGACTTTACAATTGAAGAAAAAAACGACGATTTTATTTTTGCTGACGGCGGAAATACTATGGTCATACCTACCAAAAACGTACTCAAAGTAGTACCAATCCCCCTTAAAATACAACCCAAATAGTTGCTCTCTTGGATATAACTTATGATTTCACAAGAATTAATTAACTATCTGGAAAAACAATTCCCAGATAAATGCCCAGATTTAAACGATAATGAAAGAAAAGTGTGGTTTAAAGCAGGTCAATCAAGTGTCGTATCTCATTTAAAAAAGATCTTAAATGAAAAAGAAAACAATATTTTAAAAGAAACAATAATAGGAGATATTAAATAATGTGTGGATTTTCTAGACCGTCATTACCACCTCCTCCTCCAACCCCAGCTCCTCCCGCAACAGAAGTTAATGCTAATAGTGCAAGTTTAAGAGAGAATGCTCCTAAAGCTGTGCAAACTAATACATCAAGTTCAGTTAGCTACTCTAAAAAAAGAGGGAAACAAGCTTTAAGAATACCTTTACAAGTTAATGTTGGATCGAGTGGTACTGGTGCAAACGTACCTTAACAATAAATTATAATTATGCACAATTATACAACAGCTAAATCAAGATATAATACGCTAGAGGCAATACGAGATCCTTTTCTCGATCGTGCTCGGGACAGTGCTGAGTTTACGATCCCATCTATTATGCCTCGTGATTATCACAATAGGCATACTATTCTATCAACGCCATATCAAGGCATAGGTGCAAGAGGTACTAACAACCTTTCTTCTAAACTACTTCTAGCTTTACTTCCCCCAAATCAACCTTTCTTTAGACTAACACTTGACGAGTTCACGTTATCAGAACTTGCTGGTAGAGATGATATGAAAGGCGAATTTGAAAAAGCTATGGGTTCAATAGAACGTGTAGTTATGAACGAAATGGAAGTTAATAATTTTAGAACAGCATTATTTGAAGCTATTAAACATCTTATTATTTGTGGAAACGTTCTTCTTTATATTACTCCAGAATTAAAAATGAAAGTTTATCATTTAGATCGATATGTCATTAAAAGAGACGGTATTGGAAATATATTAGAAATTATTACAAAAGATATGGTTGCTCCATCTTCTTTAACAGAAGAACAAAAATTATTAATAGATGGAGATAGAAGTAAAGACGGATATGAAGACACAATAGAAATTTATACTTGTGTTAAAAAATCTGAGAACGGAAAAAAATGGGAAGTACACCAAGAGATAAATGAAAAAATAGTTCCTTCTTCTATTGGTAGTTACCCAATTGATAAAAACGCATTTATACCTCTTAGATATACTTCAATTGATAATGCTGATTATGGTCGAGGATTTATTGAAGAATACATCGGCGACCTTCGTAGTCTTGAAGCTTTATACAGAGCTGTTGTTGAAGGATCAGCGGCGGCAAGTAAAGTTCTTTTCTTAGTAAAACCTAATGGCAGTACAAGACTTAAAACTTTATCTGAAAGTCCTAACGGTGCAATAAGAGAAGGTAACGCAGAAGATGTAACTACACTTCAAGTTAATAAATTCTCAGATTTTAATATTGCATTTCAAACAATGAAATTAATTGAAGAAAGATTACAATTTGCTTTTATGCTTAATACTTCTGTTCAAAGAAATAATGACAGAGTTACAGCAACAGAAATTAATTATGTGTCTAAAGAATTAGACGATAGTTTAGGTGGTTTGTATTCTTTATTATCACAAGAATTACAATTACCTTTGATTAATAGATTAATGCATCAAATGGAAAAAAAGAAAGCGTTACCAGCTTTACCTAAAGAAAGCATACGTCCTAAAATAGTTACAGGACTTGAAGCTTTAGGTAGATCAAGTGACCTTCAAAGATTAAATATGTTTGTTACTCAATTGCAACCTTTTGCACAGCAATTGATGACATATTTAAATTTAGATGAATATGTAAAAAGAGTTGGAACATCATTAGGTGTTGAGATGGAAGGTTTGATTAAATCTCCACAACAAGTACAAGCTGAACAAATGGCTATGCAACAACAAATGATGATGGAACAAAATTCCCCTGCCGTAGTAAAAGAAGGTATGGGTATGGTCAGGGATAGTTTTAAAAACCAAAGGGAGAAAAACATTAAGAAGGAGAAATAATGGTTGATAAAGTAGAAATGCCTGTCGAAGAAGTAAAAGAGACACAAGAATATTTAGACGAAATGTCTAAAAAGGCTGATGGTGCAAATAATGTTGCAAACAATGAAACAGCCCCAAGTGAAGAACCTAAAAAGGAAGAACTGATACTTGGTAAATTTAAATCACAAGAAGATTTAATCAAGTCTTATCAAGAACTTGAAAGAAAACAAACTGAGCTTAATAAGCCAAAAGAAACTAAAGATGAAAAACCTTTAGAAGCTAATCAAAAAGTAAATTTTGATTTTTCTTTAGCTCAAAAAGAATTTGATGACACTGGAGAATTAAGTGAAAAAACAATTGAATCTTTAGAGCAAGCTGGCTTACCTAAATCTTATATAGATAATTATATTGCAGGTTTAGACGCTGTTGCAAAACAATTTGAACAACGAGCGTTTGAAAGCACAGGTGGCGAAGAAAATTATAAACAGATGACAGATTGGGTTAGTAAAACTTTATCTGAATCTGAAATAAAACAATTCAATGATAACATTGGTAGAGATAATGATACTGCATTATTTACAATTAAAGGTATGTATGCACGTTACTCTGCTGAAACTAGAGAACCTAATTTAGCTACAGGTTCTAATGCACAACAATCTGGATCAGGATATGAAAGTATTGGTCAAATGAAAGCTGATATGGCAAATCCTAAATATGCTACAGATAGTGCATTTAGAAAAATGGTAGCTGACAAGGTTTCTCGATCTAAAGTTATCTAAATAAAATTCAAAGGATAAATTGCTGTCCTTGAATAGCAAGTAAAAATAAGGCTTAACCCGTCTGAGGACGGATAATTCTGAAACTGAAATTACTACGCTTTATTAGCAACAACCTATAATAACAAAAGGAGATATATATAATGTCAAATTATACTGTATCAAATATAGGTCAGAATGCTGGTCAAGGTAGTACAACAGCTTCTTTTCTGAAAATTTTCAGCGGAGAAGTTATTACTGCTTTTGAAACAGCAAACTCGACTCTAGACAAACACTTAGTTAGAACAATTAGTTCTGGCAAAAGTGCACAATTCCCAATCGTAGGTAAAGCTTCGGCGAGTTATCATACAGCGGGAAATGAAATCACTGGTGGTTCAATAACTCACAATGAGAGAACAATCTCTATTGAGAACTTATTAATTGCACCTGTGTTTATCGCAAAAATAGACGAAGCTATGTCTCATTACGACGTAAGATCTATCTATTCGAAAGAATTAGGCAGAGCTCTTGCGAACCAGATGGACAAGCACGTTTACCAAAACCTTATCTTAAATAGTAGAGGTTTAGCGGCTTCTCCGCAAGTGGCTGGTCAGCAAATAACTGACGCAGACTTTGCAACGAACGCTACTTCTGCTGCTGCTTCTATTTTTAGTGCGGCTCAGAAATTAGATGAGAAAGATGTACCAGCTGACGACAGATATTGTGCTGTTAGTCCTGCGGTATATTACAATCTAATCCAAGCAACTACTGTTATAAACAGAGATTGGGGTGGATCAGGTTCTTACTCTGATGGTAAAGTTTTAAAAGTTGCAGGTATTAACATTGTACCTACAAACAATTTACCATCTTCAAACATTACAACTGGTGTTGACGCTGGTTCTTCTACAAGCTTTGCAGGGAACTTCTCAACTACTGTTGGTGTTGTTTGGCAGAAAAATGCGGTTGGAACTGTTAAGTTAATGGACTTGTCTACTGAGATGGATTACCAAATCCAAAGACAAGGTACGTTACTTGTAGCTAAATACGCTATGGGTCACGCTCCATTGAACCCAATTTGTTCAATCGAAATCAAAACTGCGTAATTAATTACGTTTGTTTTATTTGGGAGGCGGGGAAACTCGCCTCTCATAACCTATTTAATTTTATATATGACACTTACAGTTACTACAAAACTCGAAGCAGTTAATACTATGCTTACGTCGATAGGAGAAAGTCCTGTTAACACAATAACATCTTCAACTACAACAGACGTTTCTATTGCTATTCAAATTTTAGATAATGTTTCAAGAGAAGTACAAAGTGTTGGTTGGTATTTTAATACTGATACTAATTATAAATTAGTTAAAAATACTTCTGGTGAAGTTGATTTACCTTCAAATTGTTTAAGAGTAGACAACTCTAATCAAGACGCAGATTTAGATTTAGTAGAAAGAGGTAGAAAACTTTGGGACAGAGAAAATCATACTTTTATAATTAATAAAGATATTAGAGTTAACATTACTTGGTTTTTAGATTTTCAAGATTTACCTGAGACAGCTCGAAGGTATATCACCATTAGAGCGGCAAGAATTTTTCAAGATAGAATGTTAGCTTCTGAAACACTACACACGTTTCATCAAGTTGACGAAATACAAGCGTTGTCAGCTTTAAAAGAACACGAAGGAGATACTAGAGATCATAGTATTTTTGATAACTACAGTACATACAGAGTTATAGACCGAGACAATTATCAACCGACTAAAACTACAATTACAGATGAATAATGAGTGCAAGATTAATTTCAAATTCAATTCCAAATTTATTGAATGGAGTTTCACAGCAACCCGACACTGTAAAACTTCCTAATCAAGCAACTATTCAAGAAAATGGTTTATCAGATATTATTACAGGTTTAGGTAAAAGACCGCCTACAGAACATATAGCAAAATTAAATAATGATACTTTAACAAATTCTAAAGTACATATTATTAATAGAGACACTACCGAACAATATGTTGTCTTATTAAATAATCAAAGTTTAAAAGTTTATGATATTAATGGTAACGCAAAAACATTAGTTACACCTGATGGTCTTACTTATTTAACTTCAACAAATCCAAAAAAAGATTTTAATTTAGTAACTGTTGCTGATTATACATTTATAGTTAATAAAACTATTGATACTGCAAAATCAGGAACGCTAAGTGCGTCTAGACCAGATGAAGCATTGTTTTATGTTAAAAATGGTCAATATAAAACTACATACGAAATTACTATAGATGGAGTTAGTGTAGCTAGTTATCAAACATTAGATAATTCTACTTCATCTAATGCTAGTTCAATTACAACAGATAATATTGCAACAGAATTGTATAATGATTTAGTTGCTAGTTTATCAGGTTATACTATTAACAGAGACGGTTCTATTATTTATGTTTCAAAAAATTCTGGAACATTTACAGCTTCGGTATCAGATGGTTTAGGTGGTGACGGTTTAATAATAGTAAAAGATAAAACTAATTCTTTTGCTGATTTACCATACAAAGGTTATACAGATTTTGTTGTTGAAATTGTTGGAGACAACGGTAGTGAATACGATAATTATTTTGTTAAATGGGACGGTGACGCTTGGGTAGAAACAGTTAAAGACGGATTAGACAATGCGTTTGATGTTACTACAATGCCCCATCTTTTAATAAGAACTGCTGATGGTAATTTTAGATTTTGTAAAGCTGATGGATCAACTTATACTATTAGTAGTACAACTTATACTCAACCTGAATTTGCACCAAGAACAGTAGGAGACGAAACAACAAGTCCAGACCCTACGTTTGTTGGTAAAAAAATTAATGACATATTCTTTTATAGAAATAGACTAGGTTTTCTATCTGATGAAAACGTAATCTTTTCTAAAGCTGGAAAGTTTTTTACTTTCTGGGCAACTACAGTAACTACTGCAATTGATGATGATATGATTGACTTAGCTGTTAGTCATAACAAAGTTTCAATTTTAAAATACGCTGTGCCTTTTAATGAACAGTTAGTTTTATTTTCGGATCAATCTCAATTTACTTTGGACGCACAAGAAATACTTTCAGCTAAAACAGTTTCAATAAATCAAACTACTGAATATGAAATTGATGATAGTGCAAAGCCGTTAGGTCTTGGTCAAAACATTTATTTTGGTATTGCTAGAGGTAGTTACGCTGGTGTTAGAGAATATTATGTTAATACTGACACTGATATTAAAGACGCATTAGATACTACTGTTAATTTACCTAGATATATTGAAGGTGCATTAACTGCACTAAAAGGATCGTCAGCAGAAAATACTTTATTTGGATTTGCTTCTGGAGAAAGAAATTCTTTATTTGTTTATAAATATTATTTTGACGCTGGATCTAAAGCATTACAAAGATCTTGGTCTAAATATAAGTTTGTTACTACTGATATTATTTTAGATGGAGATTGTATTCAAAATTATCTTTACGTTGTTATTAAAAGAAACGACGGTACTTATTTAGAAAAGATGAATTTAAAAACTAATGAAGTAGACCAGAATTTAACTTTTCCTATTCTATTAGATAGAAAAACAAATTTATCAGGTTCATATAATGCAGGTACAAATAAAACTACTTTTACTTTACCTTACGAAGAAACTAATCCTATGGAAGTAGTTTTAGGTGGTTCTTGGTCTTCAACACAAAGAGGAAGAAATATTGCTATAGCCAGTTCTACAAATACAACATTAGTTGTTAACGGAGATTATTCAGCTAACCCTGTTATTGTTGGAAGAAAATACACTTTTAAATATCAATTTCCAACTTTCTTTGTAAGAGAACAAAAATCTTCTGGTAACACATCAACAGTTAACACTGGTAGATTACAATTAAAAAATATGTCTCTTACATTTGGAGACACAGGTTATTTTGAAGTTAATTTAACTCCATTAGCAAGAAGTACATCTATTTATAAATTTACAGGGCAAACATTAGGTTCTAGTACATTAACTATTGGTCAACCTAATTTAGAGAGCGGAACGTTTAAGTTTCCTATCCAATGTAAAAACACAGACACAGTTATATTCGTTGCTTCCGATAGTTACTTACCTTGTAATTTATTATCGGCAGAATGGGAGGGAGTATTCTCTGTTCTTTCTCAAAGAATTATAACCTAATGAAAATAGATGAAATAGAAACAACAAGTAAGCATATAAAGTTATTAGCAAAGAATTTAAGACCAGAAGATGAAAGAGAAATAGTTTCTAAAACTGGTACAACAAATTTACAAAAGACTTTACTTAAAGGATTTACAATGACTGATTATTGTAGATCGTTTTTTGTTGATGATAAAATTGCAGGTGTATACGGAGTAGTTGCGTCACTAGATGACAAAAACATTGGATCTCCGTTTTTACTATGCACACCTAATATTAAGAAAATTAAAATAAAGTTTTTAAGAGAGTGTAGAAAAAGAGTTCAAGAAATGCAAGACAAGTTTCCTGTGTTATTTAATTATATAGATAGTCGAAACCAATTACATTTAACTTGGCTTAAATGGTGTGGTTTTAAAATTATAAACGAAAAAAAATTTAATGATGTCCTGTTTTATGGATTTTTAAAGGAGAAAAATAAATAATATGTGTACAATGGAAGCGTATGTTGCGGCTAGAGTTTTTCAAGGATACAATCAATATCAAACTGATAAAGCTAAAGCTAAAAACATAAATGATACGGCAACAGCTAACGCAGAAAGATTAAGAAACGAAGCTATCTACACAGATAATTCTCTAATTAGAAGTCAAGAAAGTGAAAAAGATAAAGCGGCTTTCCAAAAAGAACAAGTACAAGAAAAGAAACTTTTAACAGAAGGTACTGCTAAAGTTGCTTTCTTTGAAAAAGGTCTTGGTGGTAATTTATACAACACAATTCTTGGAGATATTGCCAGACAAGGGGCAAAACAATTTAATACAATTGATTTAAACTACGAAAACAAATTACGTCAAATTACAGACGAAAGATTAATGTATAATCGAAAATATACTAATCAAATTATTTCTTTACCTAGAGCATACAAACCTAGTTTTATGACTTATGCGTTAGAAACGGCAGTAGATATTGGTGGTATGTACGTTATGAATCAAGCACCTTCAACGCCAAAGGTTTCTCGATATGATGGGGCAAGCTCAATGGGTGATTATATGAAAAATCCAACAGGATATAGCGGGAGCAGTTAATGGCTAAGATTAATACGGATATAGGTGTAAATATAAATTTAGAAAATGCACCAGTAACAAAACCTATTTTAGATGTTGGCTCAGAAAAAATAGTAGGTAAAGATAGATTTCAAGCATTAGCTGATACTCTTGCGGCTATTAACCCAACAATAAAACAACTTGCTGACAAACAATTAAAACAAGAAGCAAAACAATCGTTTGAACAAGGTCAAGCACAGATTAATGGTATGACTTTAGATCAAGCACGTCAGGCACACAAAAGCGGATTTCCTGATATTTACAATGGTTGGGCTAGATATGGTGCATACAAACAATATGCAATTAATTCAGTAGATAATTTTGTTCAAGATTTTAAAGATCAATACGTTTCAAAAAGATATGAAAGTAATTATAATTGGCAAGATCACTACAACGAGCTTAGTCAACAATATTTATCTGATAAAGAAGGAGACGAATTTTTTGCATCAGCTTATAATGAAGGTACAGCAGAATTAAGAAGATGGTTAAACGTTAAAGAATTTGAAAAACAACAAGAAGAATTACAATATAAAGTAATTGGTAATGCTTCTTTATCTTTACAAAATTTACCTACAAAAGTTGAAGAACAATTAGAAATTGCTTTTTACAATGCTAACCCTATCGAAACGTTAGGTAAAGATTACAAAGAAAAGAAAGCTAAATTCTTTCAAGAGAATATGTCTAAAACATTTGTAGATATGTTCTATAACCTTAAAGAAAATAGAAACCCTGCGTTATCTTTAGCTGATTACGATGAAGTTGTGCTAAGTGAAGCTGAATTACACGCTAAATTAGATGGTAGGTTTGCCGCTGAATATATTACTCTATTAACTACAAATAGACCAGATGGATCTCCAGCTATTATAAACAATCCTAAATTTCAAGGTAGAGTAAGTAATTTAGTTGAAAAATTAAATGAAGCAATAAAATTAAACGTAGACACTGCTAATTGGTTTAATGGGAACGTAGCTTCATTACCTAAAACAGATAGAACTAAATTAGGTTCAGATATTTTTGATAAAGAATACAGAATTAGAAAATCACAAGGTATGTCTAATGCTGACGCTTTCTTATCAACTACTATGTCTTTAATGACGGGTATGCAAAAGAATGAGCCTATTAAACAAATTGAAGATTTATTAGCTAAACCTGTTACTGGTCAATATACAGAAGATAACAAACTTGCTCTAGAAGTTTATGCCGCTTTAGATAAAGCTGGTATTACTGGTATTTATTTTAAAGAAAACGATAAAAATAAATATTTATTTTATGTTGCTAACGTTAAAAGTAAAGCAGGGCAAGATCCAAGAGATATTGTAAGAGAACTTGGAACAGCAAATACAATTACTAAACAAGTTTCTCAATTAACGTCAGAAGATAAAAAATCATTACAAACAGCTTCGGGTAATATGGCTTATGCACCAAACCAAGAATTATTTTATATGGTGGCACAGTATTTTAAAAATATTAATACTGATATTAATAATGATGATTATATAAATCAAACTAAAGATTTTATTGATAAACATTATTCAAATATTAACGGTAGATGGGTAAGTAAATTTAAAATTAATCAATTAGGCACAACACCAGATAAATACGATACTTTTAAAATATCTGCCATAGAATTACTTAAAGAAAAATTAAACGTTGATAAGAAAATTATTCAAGAAGTTGATTTAGTAGGATTTTCTTTAGATGAAACAAACATTGACGTAGGTTCATATTTAGGAACTAAAATTGATAGCGTAGATTTAAATAATTATGAATTAATAGTCGACGATACTCGTGACACTTTATATTTCAAAGAATCTGATGGAACATTATTAGATGTACCTGCAACAGTAGAATACAAAAACGGACAAACAGTTTGGTTAGAAGTTCCTATTAATCTTGTTAAACAAAGAATTGAAGAAAAAGAAGCTAAACAAAGAGAAATTAATAATAATTTAAGAATGAAGAAAGACGCTGAATTTAGAAAAAAACAAAAAAGATTAAGAGAGTTAGAATCAATGGGAGTTAGTGCAGGAAATTTAGGACAAGGAGAATTATTTAAATTTTAAATATTATGGCAAATATAAATTGGGATTTTATTTCAGAACTCGAAGGTAAAGGCGTAAAGAAAGCTTATGTACCAAGTGAAAACTCTGGTGTTACTGTTGCAACTGGATTTGATCTAAAAGAAAAAGATGTCAATACATTAAGTCAAATGGGTATTTCTACAGATACAATTGACACTTTATCTAAATTCTTTGGTATGTCTGGAGCTGAGGCTGAAGAAGCTTCTAAAGGATTTGAATTAACTGACGCACAAGTTACTGAAATCGATAAAGCAAGTCATAACTGGTATACAGATCAAGTAATTAAAACTTACAACTCACATAACCCTGTAAAACCATTTGAAGAATTATCACAAGCACAACAAACTGTATTAGCTTCTGTAGGATTTCAACACGGAACTTCTTTTACTAGAAAAGATGGTTCAGATATGAATTTTATTAAACAAGCGGCTAGTGGAGATTGGGACGCTGTTTTAGGTAATTTAAGAAACTTTGGAGATCAATTCTCTACAAGAAGAAATAAAGAAGCTGATTTACTAGAGACAGAAAAAAAAACTCTTGATGTAAGAAAATTTACACCAATAGATATTACTAAACAAAAGTATTTATGGTCAGAAGAACCTGATGTAAGTCGTGGTTTGTTTTTAGATCAAGCATACAACGCTAGTGAATTACAAAAATTTATTGAAGAAGAAAGAACTGTTCCTGAAATATTAAAAGCTACAATTCAAGAGAACACTATATTTGCAAATGCTTGGGAATTATTTGCGACTCCAACTTTTATGCAACAAGATGGTTTTAGTTGGGATAATAATAAAGAAGAATTTGACGCTGTAATTAAACAATATAATTTAAATGATGAATTTGCAGATAGTTTAGTTGGTGCATTAAATAGTGATCATTTAAAATATCTTGCGGAGAAAGCGTCTAACCATCAAAAAAATGCAGAACTATTAGCTTCATTAGGTTGGAAAGGTATAGCATTACAATTTGGTACTTTTATTTTAGATCCTGTAAATTTATTAGGATACGGAGCTTTAAATAAAGTAATGAAAGGTGGTCAGTTTTTAACTGGTCTAACAAGAAGACAAGAATTTCTTAAAAAAGGTTTAGCTTATGGTGCTTTGGAAGGGGCTTTGTATTCTCCAATAGCGGCTAACAACCCTACAATGGGCTTAAATGACGTGCTTATCGCCTCAGCTTTAGGTGGTACTCTTGGAGGGGGTATATCCGCCCTTACCGCAAAACATTTAAAGAATGTTGCTAGAGCAACTCAAAAACAGGATTTAATTGAAAATGGATTAAAACCTACTGACAAAGCTAATAAAACTATATTTAAAAACACTAAACATTCTTTAAAAAATAAAAAACTTATTAATGATTTAAATGATACTTCGTTAATTGATAACGTTGAATTGTTTTTTCCTAAATTAAGAAACTTACCTTTTGCATTTGGTTTATTTAGTGCAAACAGATCTGGAACTTTAGGTTCATCAATATCTAAAAAAGTTAGGTTATTTAATTTTAAATCATTAGAAGAACCCGTTGGTTACAAAGATGTAAAAACTGGTAAAGCCGCAGTTCAAGACACAACTGTTGAAATGGCTAGAGATCAAGTTGTTATGCAAGCTCATAGTACAGTCTACACTAATGTAGGCGAAGCTATGAAAGGATATTTAAAAGCAAGAGGCTACGGTGCAGTAAAAGGTTTCTTTCAATTTGGTCTTAAAACACAATTTATGCACGACACTAAGAGAGTGATTATTGCTCTTAGTAGACAAGAAAAGAAATTTAAATTAAGTGCTGGAGAACAAGCATTATTAAGAGATCCAAATTTAGTTAAAGCGGCAAATGCTTATGCAGACGGTTTTCAACTATGGGCTAAATTATTAAAAGAAGCTGGAGTTGAAGGTGCAGAAGATTTAGCACAAGACACTGGTAGATTTTATGTACCAAGAAAAATAAGTTTAGAGAGTTTTCAACAATTAGAAAAAAGACTTGGGGAAGAAGGTGTAGAAGATTTAATTACCCAAGCTATTGCTAATCAACAACCATTATTAAATAGATTAGATAACCCAATTGCTAAAGCTGAAAAAGCAAAAGTTAAAACACCTGATGGTAATAAACAAATATCTATTACTAAAGCTAGAGCATTAGCTAGGGTGATAGTGAAAGCGGCTAAATACAATAGTCGTATGGGTGGTTTTGATATTGAACAGCTTATAAGAATTAAAAACCCTGAGATGTTAAGAGAATACATTGATGATGTATTTTCTAATTTAACACCAGAACAAAGAGATACTTTATTTGATGGTTTAAAAAATCAAATTAGTGTTTTAACTTCGGGAAGATTTAAACAAAGAATTAGATTAAACGAAAACTTTGAAACAACTATTAACGGTCAAAAAGTACGTTTAGATGAACTCTTTGAAAATGATGTAGATTTATTGTGGCATTCATACACTAATGAAATGGCTGGCTGGTATTCATTATCAGATAGATTAGGTATCAAAAGTAGAAATGAATGGTTAAAATACAAAAACGAATTATTTAA
>Ga0099848_1000221_pt1 | contig 25469 bp, 29 predicted proteins | sample CB_VirMetaG_3_FD_78179 | JGI IMG/M metagenome (GOLD analysis project Ga0099848, IMG submission 78179) | Freshwater to marine saline gradient viral communities from Chesapeake Bay - CB_1508_1S Viral MetaG | ecosystem: Environmental > Aquatic > Marine > Coastal | place: USA: Chesapeake Bay...
ACAACCAAGACTGGAGCATTCTTTTTGTTTTAACCAATCATTATTAATACATAATGACCTTATTAATGTAGAAATATTTTTTAGTGATGACAGCCGAGTTGCATATGAGACGTCCGTTAAATATTTTTCACCTGTAAATTTATTAGTTCCAATCTGTCGTATATCTTCCTTAAATCTCATAATAACTGAATAATACACATCAGGACTATCTACCCATAAACCAGTTGTATCATCAAAAACATATAATTTACCTTCACAGCATACCCAGTAAGGGTAAAGTCTATAAACCTTTTCAGTTGCTTCCAGTTCATTATTAACTCCATTTTCAATATTATTATTTTTTATGTTATTCTTCATTACAAAAGGAGAATATTTTATTTCATAACCATTTTCTATAGGCTTATCTTTAAAAATAACACGAAATCCTAATTTTTTATAAATCGTATCTTGAATATCAGTAATAAGATTATCTAATCCGTATTCATCGACATTTTCTTTTAATAATTTAATACCGTCATATTCATAAGTTCCAATCTTAATATTTGATGTTTTATTAATACTCATAACTTCAGTATTACATATTAACCAATCAATGACACATTCCATAATTCGTGTTTCATATTCTTGAAGGTATAAAGCAAAAAAAGAACCTATATAATTTTGTGTATCGTTCTTTTTGTTTTCTTTTTGTCTTCGTGCTGTTGTGTATAGTTCATTATTTTTATCTTTTATGATTTCAGCAATATTTTTTAGTTCTAAAGAGTAATCCGTAATAAACTTAATAGGTTTAACATTTTCTAAATTTAATTTATTTTTCCAAGAATTAAATGAGCCTAAATAACCAATTGCTATAATTAAGTTCTTTGCATCTTTTCTATTTACCTTATATTCTTCCATAATTTCATTTAAAATATTTTCTCTGTTATTAATATAGAACGTTAAATTAGGGCATTCTATATCATTTGAAACGCATATATTCCATAATATTGTAGGTTGTGCGTTCTCTATATCAAGGTCAATATAGTTTTGTTGTAAAAGTGTATTCCTAACTTTCGTTCTAAAGGCTGTCAATCCCAACGATTTTTTAGGATATACTCTTCCATATTTATGTCTTGATGTTTTACTATATATGACCTTAAAAAGATTATTCTTTTTATCGTATAGTTTGCTATACGCTGTTAGTTGTTGTATAACATCATTATATAGTTTTGATGTTAGAGTATGGTTATATTTGTTTGTGTTAAACTCGTTCTCCAGACCATCATATTTTATAAGTTCTCGGAGACAATTTAAATCTACGACTTCATACAAGGTTAAATTATCTAATTTTGATAAACTTTTATCTAAAGAAATGTTAATCTGTTTTTGAGGAGTTGTCATTTTATATTATATACTATATATTTATAAAATATTTGTTCCTTCTCTTTAAGCCTTTTTACTTTTTCTTTAAAAAAAAAAGTAAAAAAAATTACTGAAAAATATGGTAAAAAATAGTAATATAATATGTTAATAAATGTTTAATCCTCCCCTTTTTTTTCTGCCATCTTTTCTGCCTTTTTTCTTTCTCTGTATTTTCTCATATATTCCCTTCTATCACGATATTTAATAAACTTACGTTGTTGTTCGTATTTTTTTTTACACTCTTTACACTTTGACGTTTTAAATTTACCGTTAGTTGTATAAAAATATTTGTCTGTAATCGGTAATAATACTTTACATGTAGAACAAACAGCCCCCTTAAAATTACAATCTAAACATTCTACCTCATTTATAGTAGTCATCATTATATATATAATATCCTTCTCTTTAAGCCTTTCTCAGATTTTCTAAATCCTTTGATATTTCATTTAAATTATCCATATGTTCTTTCTTTTGTTCTTCATTCATAGCATAAATAAACTTTTGAAGATTACACGAATTATAATGTTCTTTTATTACCATTTCTTTATCATATATCATATTTGTAATGATATTACAAATATCTAATGGTAATGTAGTATTATTATATATCGTGTCTTTTATCTCTTTTTTATAATTAATGATAATAGAACCGTCAGTATTTAAATATAATCTGTTTTTATCACTGTATATTTTTAAACGTCTATCGTCTCCAAAAAATATATACTCTCTTTCTTTCTCATTTGTATATATCTTTTTTCTATCTACTAAATGCTTATCTAATACTCGTTCCATATTATTATTAAATATACCGTCTCTAAATAAATATGTTTGAAAATCAATAAAGCATCTTGTGCGTCTTGTAACTTTAATGGTAAATATTAGTCCATTATCCTCATACATATAATGTTCTCCAACTTCAAAAGTAGATGTTGCCATATTGTTATGTTCTCTTCTATATATATATAGTTCCTTCTCTTTAAGTCCCCTTTCATTTTTTTTTAATTAAAAAAAAAAGTAAAAAAATTATTCAAAAATATCAATAAAAATATGGTTTATTTATTCAAGCCACGTTATATCATCTTTAAAACCCATTTTCCAGCAGTAATAAAAACAATCAAAATTACAAGCCTTTTTTGCGTTTACATCTATAACACCGTCAACCAACTTATCAAATTGTATTCTTTTTCGTGGTATAATGATTTGTAATTTTTCATTATTAAATAATTTTCTCATATATTGAGTATTAATAGTAGATGAAGGCACGATAATAATAAAAGGTTTATTCAATTCTTTTGCTCTTGTGAACCATTCTTTCTTTTTAGTAAATGGAGGGTTTGTAACTTGAATATCCCATTCTTCAGGTTCTTCCTTAAAATAATCAATATCACGATGAACTACATTAAATCCAAGTTCTGATAAATATTTTCCGCTGTCACCATTTCCATAAGCACTTTCCCATATAATCTTATCTTTAGGTATTATATGTTTTATATTTTCCCATGCACTTTTAGGTGTCATATAGTCGTCATATTTTGTAAATGTCTTTGTATGAAATCCAGCCATCTTGTTATGTTCTCTTCTATATATATATAGTTCCTTCTCTTTAAGTCCCCTTTCATTTTTTTTACTGCGTTTAAAAAATGAACGTGTAACACATCGTTTTTAATGTGTTACGCTATGTGTTACGCTATCCGTTACATATCATTTATATATCAAAAAAGCCCCCTAATTATGGTATTTTTTATATATCTTTTTTATCATAGAGGTGTAACACATAGGGCGTAACACATTAGTAAATCGCCCTATAGCCCTGAAAATCATCTACCATCTGACGGTAGCAGGTAAATAAAATGTCAGTCATTAGATAACAATTTTTCAATGTGTTACGTGTTACGTGTTACACCTACCATAAATAAGACCAAGAGAAAAAACCAGCAGAATAATAACCATCTTTTAAGTCTTTTTTATGTCGTAATCTATATAATCTTCTACGGTTTTTATCATTATGAATAAGTTGAGGATATGCGTTTAATCCTGTAATATCACGGTAATTTTCCATTGTAGCATCTCCAAAGGGGACACGAATAATTTTTTTATCCTTTTTTCTTTCTAATAATCCATTATACATTTTACCTTGACGTTTTGATACTTCAAAACCTATTAATTTATAATCTTTTTTACTATAATATACCATATATAATATTAAAACAATTTTATTTTTTTTTATTTTTTCTAATTTCAATTGCTTTAATTTGTTTTATTGCATTTTCTTTTGTTGTAGCATTAGAAAGTATTTTTCCTGTTTTCTTAAGTCTTACTCTATATAAATCTTTATTCGGTAATTTTCTTATAATATAAGGCATTTTTTTATATATAATATTAAAACAATTTTATTTTTTTAAGGCACGGCTGGTTTAAGAGGATAAAGAATTTCATAACCTACCCACCAAGTATATGGGTTTTCAGGAGCGATACCTGAAACTGTATTATATGTTATGGTAGCATATTTTCCATTCTGGTCTTGGTCTGTTGATACATTCCAAGCGATACAGTAATTATAGGCAACAGTATTATTATATATACCTGAACCTGCCAAATGAAAATTTTTAGCAGTGTCAAAATCCCAAGTATCTACATATTCAGTAGGTAAATAAATCTTAATATAAAAATTAGGATAGCCAATTGCGTCATTCGCAGTGCCAGTATCACTCCCCTTTAATCTTATATATGTGGTTCCTTCTAAATCAATTAATTGATAAACTTTAAGAGTTTGTTTATTTTCTGCTGTTCCATTTTGTAATTTCCACGGATACACGCTTAAACCATCTAACTTTAAAGCCAGTGTATCAACCTCACCAGCCGTTAAAGTATCTTTAACTTCAACTGTAGTTGCTTTTAAATCATTAACTTCAAGTGTTCCTGCTACATATAAATTCTTCACATCAATATCTTGCGGATATTGAGTTTCGTGAATTAAATGATTTAACGACATTTTACCTTTTTTTTATTATATATTAAGAAAAGAAAAAAAATATATTTACTTTTCAACAACGTGAATTGTAATATCATAATGTAGAGTTCCAACAACCCCATTTTGAAGTTCAACCGTATATTTTATATCAAAAGAAAAGGCTGAAGGTTCAACACCAACATCTACTAAAGCAATACTATCAGCCATTATTTTTGCTTGAGTAAGATTTAGAGACGATACAACAGGTCTATATACTCCAACAGCGGAGAATTCATATTTATCAATAAAAGCCTGTGGCATTTGAACCGACACTATCGCTTCTGTAGAGTTTAATGCTATATCAAAATTTTTTTGTCCCCATAGTTTAACAAACTTTTGTCCTGAACCTGAAGCAAAAACTTGATAAAAAGTGTTATTTTGTTTGTCTCCCCCTACAATATAAGCAAAATATTCAATAGGGCTAAGAAGTTGATTTTTTAGTAGTAAATTACCCTCTACAATCATATCATTCACTTCTACATTTTGATTTTGTCTAAATGGATTATCTGCTAATAGATGATTTAACGACATTTTACTTTTTTTATTATATATTATTACAAGAAAAAAATTTTAAAAACAACAATACTTTTTTTTAATATTATTTAAATTAATTGTTTTACCTTTACTAACACTTACTACAAAATCAATAAAACTTCCTATAAAATAACTATATCTTTCATATGCTTCATCACCTATAAGACTTTTTAGATTATTTAATACAACTACTTTTTTATCAACACCATTTAAATCTAAAATACCTTCTACTTGTTCCATTAATTTTAGGATAGTATCAATAATATTATCCTCATTAACAACCATATAATCTTTTTTATTATTCATCTTTATAATATACGTCAATAATATTTTTCTTGGTATAAGTCCATATTTTGTTGATTTAGTTTATATAACATTTCTCTGTTTAATGCTCCTGATGCTCTACCTCCATTAAATCGTTTCACAAAAGGGGGTTGAAGTGGATTAAATAAAGGTTGTTCTGGCGGTTCTGGAGGCATATTTTTCATAATACTCCTATATTTTCCTGTTAATTTAAACATTTCACCGTTAAATGTTCTATATCCTGTATTAGGCATATAAGGATATGTTGCTATTTGTTGAACGAAATTATACATAATGTTTATATTTTTATGTGCTATATATTATAGAATATAAAATTATTTTACATTATGTTAAGTTATAAAAAAGGGATTGCTATAGCCAAATGTGGAGACAAAATAATATATCTAAATAGTGATAGTCAAGACGTTAAAAGTAAATTAAGCCAATCATTCAAAGACGAATTAAAAAAATTAAGTATAACAGATAGAAAAAAAATAATTGAATGCTTACAGCAAAAATCACCACCGACCAATGATAAAAAATTATTACAATTATATGAAAAGGGTATTAATGATTTAAATGAAAAAGGTTTTACTGAAATTAAATGTAAAGAAAAAGTGCAAGTATTACCAAGAAAAGATTTAGTAGAAAAGGTTTATATTTCTGGTGTAAGCGGTTCAGGTAAATCAACATATACAGGTAAATATATTAAAGAGTTTAAAAAAATGTTTAAAAATGATGAAATATTCGTTTTTTCAAGTGTTAGTAAAGATGAAGCATTTGATAAGTTTAATCCTATAAGAATACCTATTGATGAAGACTTATTAGAAGAACCATTAAATATAAGTGATTTTGAAAACTCTTTAACTATTTTTGACGATACAGACACCATACGAAATAAAATATATAGAGATATTGTAAATGGTATTAAAGCAGAAATGATAGAAATAGGACGGCATTATAAGGCACGGTGTATTATAACATCACATATGATAAGTAATTATCGTTCAACACGACAAATATTAAATGAAGCAACAAGTATTACTTTTTTTCCTAAAAGTAGTGGCACATATCATATTAAAAATTATCTTAAAACTTACGCAGGATTAGATAAATCACAGATACAAAAGATATTAAAAATTTCTTCAAGATGGATTACAATTTATAGAACATATCCGTCTTATATTGTATGGGAACACGGAATAAGTATTTTAGCGGACTTTAATTAAAAATATAGTCTATTATATAATAAAATGGATAAATATTTACAAACCGCCGAAAAAGTTGATTTGACAGGACAAAATATAATAGATATAGTGGGTGGTGATATATCTATTATAATATATAGTGATTTACAAGATATAAATAATATTGATAATCTTTTTGAAAAAAGTAATTGTGTAGCAATATTATATGAAACAAGAAAAGATTTCGGACATTGGACGGCGTTAATAAAACATAATAATAATACAATTGAGTTTTTTGACCCCTATGGATTGCAACCTGACGCAGAACTTAAATATGCTACGTATAATGTAAGAAAAACGCCTAATGGATTACTTGAACCTCATTTATCTTGTTTGTTAAATTCTTCTAATTATAATTTGATATATAATAAAATAAAACTTCAACGATGGTTGCCAGATGTTAATACTTGTGGGCGTCATATAGCATTAAGAATAAAGTTTAAACATATGCCATTACAAACATATACACGATTACTAACACATAATAGATGTTATGACGCTGATTTATGGGCTACAGCCCTTACAATTGCTTATTCTATTTAATATATTATTGATAATAAATAATAATACTTGGTATTCTTGACCCTCCAGAAGAACTTGGTGCTGTTGGGTAGGTGTTATCATTATACCACGTAGCATATCTTTTAGCACCTGATTGAAAAACACCAGTTATATAACCGTATTCACCCCTCCACGTATCATCGTAATTTTCCCACGAAATCAATAAATTACTTGTTCCATTATATACAAAATTAGTTGTAAATTCATTTTTTATATAACCACCTACTCCTATATTAGGCGTAAAACCTAATGTAGAAAAAGCAGTTTTACAAGTTGTTAATGTTGGTGCGACACCACCATTAATATCACTGTAATTTACTGATGCGGTTGAAGGAAAAGAAGAGCCAGAAACGTGTGCTAATCTTATAACTTGATTATTTGCTTCATAAGAAGTTTTCCACCCCTCCCAGTAATACGCTATTGCTGTAATTGTTTTACCTGCTACGGCTGTTAATTCACTTGCTAAATAAATAGCCCCTCCTTGTGAGTAATCATATAATCCATAAAAAGGCATTGCTGTTAAATTGCTTGTTCCTCCACCTGCTATTTCTATAGAAGACGGAGCGGACGCTGTTTTATTATAACCTATAAATATACACGGCATTTTATATGATATACATTAGATTTTTTTTATGTAAGTGTTAATGTTCCTATTAAACAAACTTTTAATCCTGTTGCTGTTCCATTTCCTATTTGGTCTATGTCTATTGTAATTACTCCATCATCAGGCATAGATAGAGTGGTTATAACTGGTGGATTTGCTGTATTGCTTGTTGTTTGTCCGTTATTAATAGTGATTTTTGTTGATAATATACTCGTTCCATTTAAATTTATATCTACTGTGAAAATACTTCCTGTTGTTTGTGCTGTTGTTAAACTTGCTTTAACATTTGATAATGTAAATGCTCTTGGTATTCTAAATGTTGCTTTATTAGTTCCAGATGTTAATGCTGTTTCTTCATCACTACAAGATATAATTATATCATATGGACTTGTTTTATCTACAAATGATAATAAACCGCTTCCATTAGTTTGTAATATCTGTCCGTTTGTTCCTGCTGATGCTGGTAAAGTTAAATCATAAGTAGATGTTGCTGATGTTTTTAATACTGTTAAAAATCCTCCTGTGTTAAATAATGACATACTATTAACTGAATGAATAGTATTATTATTCATATTAATATCACCGTTCATTGACCCCCCTGAAAGTGTTAAAAATAGAGTTGATACACCGTCAATATAAGTTTTATTAACTAAATGAAAAGGATTTGTAGGTGTTGTAATTGAACTAATATAATTTGTTCCCATATCTAAATTACCTGTCATAGTATCACCTGATTTTAACACATAATTACTACTACTAACTAAACTATCTACATATTGTTTTGTTGTTAAATCGTTATTATCAGTTGGTAAAGTTCCGTTATTTCTAATAACACCGTTTATATTTGTTATGTCTGGTGTTTGTGTTGCTGATATTATATTTGCTATTTTTGATAAATCAATAGCAGGGGCAGAACCACTACCACCTACACCTGAAAATTTAGATGCTTTTATAAATTCAGCATTTGTTAAATCTGTTGTTCCTTGTCTAACAACAATATACCCTAATAATACGTCATCGTCTATTAGTGCTTGTGGCACTTCAAATATTTCAGTAGATATAGCATTAATAGCATCTTCTTTTTGAACGTATACATTTTGACCCAGCATAATATGAATATGATTAGATGAACTTGATGAACTAAAAACACGTTGAACCGTCCATTCATTTGTTTGAACTGGTAAATCTGGATAATTTCCACCATTATCATAATAATTAGGGTTAATAGTTGTTAATGTTGAAGAAACATTACCATTTTTCATATAATATTCCATAATTAAACCTGTTGCTGTATCTCCTGCTGGTAAAAATAGTTGATTAGGATTTTTAATATCATTACTAAAATTAGAACCATAAGCGTAAATTACACCTTCTGTTTTTTGAATACTCATAAGTCCAGAGCCTTTAGAAATTACATTTCCGCTTAAATTAATATGTCCTAATGCTTTAGATAAATCAATTAAAGAATTACCAATATTTAATGCTGTATAAATATGTTCGTCAATTGTATCAATAGAAATACCATTAGGCGTATTTATTTTACCTAAAAATAATTTATCTCTATTATCTTCTGCTAATGGTTCAATATTCGTTTTAATAATTGTTCCTGTATTATCTACTTGAATATATGTATTTTGACTACCGTTTAAAATACTAATACCTGTTTGACTATTCCAAGAAACATTTAAAATATCACCTGTAGAAGCATTAACAATAACACCATTACCTGCTGTAATATCGAACTTTGTTATATCAGCGTTTTTTGTAATATGACCCCCTGAATAAACACCAGTAGCCATTTGTTTATTTACATTACTATTACCACTAATTGCCATATCAACATAATTTTTTGTTGCTCCGTCTTGAGGATTTGTAGGGTCAGTTATATTAGTTATTTTTAAATTATTAACATTTAAATCTGTTGAAGTTTCATTTAATTTACTTTCTACGCATAAAGTTGCATCTGTATTTGATAATTTTATATGATTTCCTATAACAGATGGTTGCGTTCCTGTATATGCTATACCACCTACGCTTACTTCATCAGGAGACCAGTATAAAGTAGCATTCGGCACTGCACCATCAGTTTTTAAAGCATATCCACTTTGTCCGCCGTTAGGTAATTTTAGGGTTGTAGTTGTTCCATCTTCATTATTAAAAATAATTTCATTTGCACTAATCTTATTACTTTTTGTTTCATCTGTTTCAATTAAATCACTACATACCTTTTTACAACCTATATTAAGAATAGTTTTTACTGGGTCATTACAATCTGTTAAATGATTTAGTGACATATTTTTTATATTATATAATATATGTTATATAAATTTTATAGTTTTTTTCTAAATAACATTTTCACCGTTAATGCTTCTGTTTCATTTATATAAATTGGGTATAACTCACCTTGTTTATCTTTCCACATAACATTTAAGTTCATGGTATAAAATGGTTGTGTTGAGTTTAATGAATACCATCTTAATTCTCCTTGAGGATAAAATTGAATAGCACTCCTATCATTTGTTCCTGCTATTGGTTCAAAATCAGTAATAATTTGTTGAGTTAAATTAACTTGTGACTGGTTATTTTCTGGTATAACTGGGATACTATTTGTTTCAAAAACAATACTCTGTAAATCATTCCACGCAAATAAATTATTCCATTCGGCATATGTTTTATAATATAATGAATTTGTTGGTGATGTATTATTACCATTATCTTTTACTATAATCTGATGGGCTTTTGGTTCTAATTCCTCCTGCTCAAAATCTTGAAAAGCATTAAAAAGTTTAAATAATTCAATATTCATATATATCTTTACTGTTTCCCCTCCATTTACTACTGGGTCATATAATTTCTCAGCATTAAAAATAAAAAATCCTGTTTCACTATCAAATGTAATATAAGGGGGGTTTGTTGGTGTTATTGCTGGTTTTAGTAACTTTAAGGCATCATAAGCATCTTTAAATGCTATATTTACCATATCAAGCATCTCTTGAAAATACCATATTGTATTACCATATAGACCTGCATATGCTGTATTAGGTATCCATATTAAAGGCTGTGTCACATCAGCACCATCAAAAGACAAAGTAACAGAATAACGATTTTCTTTAAAAATTAGAATAGGGATATTAATTGCTGGTATAAAAAACCTTTCTATTGTTAATTCATATTCACTTGGATTTTCTAAAATTGGTTGAACCCTTGTTTGGTTAAAAGATGCTCTACCTTGTGGTGATGTGTTGCTATCAATTCTAATATTATAATAAACATAATCACTATTAACATTTGTCATTTTTTTTAGTATTATATATAATATGATAAGATAAAATAAATTTATTTTATTTTTCTTCTCATATATAATTTTAATGTAAAAACAAAATCACTATCCACATAAAATTTATAAGCATTACCTAATTTATCAGCCCAGTATATCTTAATATCCATCGTTCTCATTTGTTGAGAACTAACAAAATTATACCATCTCATTTCAGCCCTTGGATAATATTGAACGATTTGTTTTTCTTGTAAAGCACCTTGCACCATTTCAAAATCAGTTAAAACACGCCTATAATCATTAGCCTGAGCCATAGTATATTCACTATCAATAGGGATATTATCCGTTTCAAAAATAATGGTTTTAAAGTCTTTCCATATTCCTATAGTTACAAATTCTTGTTTTGTTGAATAATAATTTTTACCGTTAATTACTGTAGAATTAATACCACCCCCTAAATCTTTACTTATCATTTGATAAATGTATTCACCGCCTACATAATCATTAAATACTCTAAAAGAAGGCATCAATAAATACAATTTACTATTAAAAAATACTTTTGTTGTATCACCATAAACTTGTTCCATATTCCATGTTAAAAGTTGAGTTCGTGAGTTATACGTAAGAAAAGGGGGTTCTGTAGCAGGACAGGTAGGTTCTAATGTTTTTAATTCTGTGAAACCATCTAATAATGCTTTATTTACAATATCTATAAATGCTTGATGAACCCATATACTCCGTTCATTAAATCCTCCGCCTGTTGATGATGGCTGCCATACGCAATATTTTTTTACAATAGTAGAAGCAAATGTAAAAGTAACTTGAAAATATGTGTCACCTTTCCATACAAATATAGGTATAGCATTTGTAGGTAGAGTAAAACGAGCAACCGCAACCTCATAATCATTTGGATTTTCTAAAATAGGCACATTTCGTATTTCTCTTTCCGCAACATATTGATAAACTGACGATGGACTTTTTTTAATTAAAAAATTATAATAAACGTTGTCCGCTAAATTATTTTGGATACTCATTTTTATTTATATATAATATTGAAAGATTTTAAAATTTTTTTCTTTTCTTAATATATAACAAAAAAAAAGTAAATAATGTCTGTCAAACCTGTGAAAGTTCTTGACCCTCGTGTAAATGTTGTAGGAGACGAGCAACAAAACCATATTGTTCTATTTGGTGGTTCTCGTGTAAACGAGCAAGTCTTCACCAGTGATAGTTCACAAATTAAGCCGTCTGCTCCTGTGAATGCTCTATTTACTATTAACCCTCCTTCTACCCTAACTATTGTGGATAGAAATATCCGCATTAAGGCTTATTTAGAAATTAAAACAGACCAGCCTCATCAACTTGGACTAAACGACGCCCTCCGCGCGTTTCCTCTAAATTCTATTATTGACGTTACTTCTTGTCAAGTGAACGGTGAAAATTTAAGTGAAAATAGCGGTGATAAACTTCATGCCCTCCAGTGTTACGGTTCTACGCTTGAAGATATGTCACGAACGGTAAGCACTACCCCTACTTATCCAGACCAGTATCAAGAATACGCGGATTATGTAACTTTCGGTAGTAGCAAAAATGCTTTAGGTTCATATGGTGAAAACGGCGTTCCTGTAGGAGCACGAGGTGGTTATGTTGTTGAAGTTGTTGACGCTAACACCTTTAGGGCTGTTGTTGTTGAAAGCCTACAACTCGCTCCATTTTCTAAAGGCATAGGACAAGAAGAAGAAGGCATGGTAAATGTTAACCAGATTAATATTAACCTACGCTTTAAGAGTGAGTTGTCTAAAGTTCTTTCTCATGCGTCTGCTGGTAATGCTATTACTTCTGTTTCGTGTGTCTTTTATGAACGTCCTCAGTGTCTCGTTCGTTTTATCACCCCTAACATGACACAAAGAATTCCTGAAATTCAGCACCTTCCATTCTATAGCGACCAAGATTACATTAAGAATATCGGCACTCTGGCTTCTGGCGCTTCTGGTAAAACGACAACTGATGTTGTAAAACTCGGACAAATTCCTGAAAGTGTTTATATTTTTATTAGACATTCAAGAGACACGCACGATTTTAAAGTGTGTGATAGTTTCCTTGCTATTGAAAGAGTTAGTATTCTATTTAATAATGAAAGTGGGCTTCTTTCTAACTGTGGTGTTGAAGATTTATATGAAATCTCGGCTCGTAATGGCTGTAATCTTTCGTTTCCTGCGTGGAGTTATTATAGGGGTTCGGTTCTAAAACTTCGTTTCGGTGTTGATATTGGGCTTCCTGATTATCTATCCGCAGGGTGTCAAACTCAAGCCTCTATTCAAATTACGGTAGATTATAAGAATGCTTCCAGTTCTTCCTTTACTGGTGAATTATACACCGTTTTTAGAAACGTGGGGACATTTTCCGTGTTTGAGAATGGAGCAAGAGCCTCCGTTGGTAATCTTACCCCTGATATTGTAAGAATGGCTATTGATGCACCTGAACTTCATTATGCTGATTACACACGACTTTCTGGCGGTTCTTTCTGGAGTAATCTTAAAAATGTCGCTAATAAAGTTGCTAACTTTGTTTCAGGGCGTGTAGTTCCTATTGCCTCTAAGGTCGCTTCCGTTGTTGCACCTGAAGCCCTACCTATAATTGAAGGTGTCGGTAAAGGTGCCTCTGCTATTGCTGGTCTAACTGGTGGGCGTATGGCTGGTGGGCGTATGGCTGGTGGGCGTCTAAGACGACGACTTCGTTAAAAAAATAAAATGTTTTAATTTTGCGTAAAATATTTAAAAAAAAAATATATTCTATATTTATATAATAAAAAAAAGATAAAATGACAGATTATAACAGTGAATATATGAATTATAAAAGATGCTTTAAATGTCAGCGAGAAACAGAAGGAGTTGAAGATTTCCAAAGTATAAGTAAGAATGGTAAAATAAGAACTTGTAAAACTTGTAAAAAATGCCGAGGTAGTGTTAAAACTTCTTTAATGAAGCACCGAGAACCAACAATAAAAGAAAAATATGAAACTACAAAAAAAATTTTATTATTGTTAAATGAAACGCATAATGATAAATTGAATGATATTATTGATAATATTGAAGGAGAAGAAAAAAATATTCTTTTAAAAATTATTTCTTAAATTTCTTAAATATAAAATAAATATAGTAATTTTTTTTCTATATTTATTATATAATAGAATGGATACACTAAAGAACGATATTTTAAAGTCAAGAACAATTAAAGATATATCTTTAAAAAATTATTTATCATCAATTAAACAGTTATGTAAAAAAATAACTGGTGAAGATTTTAAAGGTATTGATTGTTTAACTCATTTTGATAAAGTAATGAAAGAAATTAATGAAATGAAAGAAACGACTAAAAAAAATTATTTAACTGCCGTTATTGTAGCATTAAAAGCGTATCCTGAAAAATATAAGAATGAAATATTAGAATATTCTAAAGTTTTGAAAGATGTGAGTGAAAAATACCAAAATAATCTTAAAAATCAAGAAAAAACAGAAACACAAAATAAAAACTGGTTGTCTTATGATGAACTCGTAGGTGTAAAAGATAAATTACAAAAAAAATATAAAGACGCACCGACATTTGATAATTTACAAAAATATTTAATGCTATTAACATATTTAAACCACCCATTAAGAAATGATTATGCAATGATGAAAGTATCAACAAACTTTTTTTATTCTAAATTAAAACCTGACGAACAAGAAAGATATAATTATTTGATATTATACCCTAAAAACAAAATGAAGTTTTTTATTAATCAATTTAAAAATAAAGATAGAATAGGAAGTAAGCAAATTGAAATAAATAATAAAGAATTGAAAAGGGTTATTAATAAATGGTTAAAGGTTAATAAATCAGGCTGGTATTTTGTAAAGAAGGATAAAAAAACACCACAAACACCAAACGGAACAACAAAATATTTAAATAATATTTTTAAACCTTATGGAAAAAAAATATCGTCATCTATGATTAGGCATATATCAATATCACACGACACGAGAAATGACCCTACATTAAAAGAACAAGAGAAAAAAGAACAAGCAATTGAAGATAAATATTTACATAGTGGTAATATGAATAAAACTTACAGAAAGATAAAATAAACTTTTTTCTATATTTATTTTATATTTATATTATATAGAACAAAAAAAATGACACCAGAGCCAACAATGAACGGAGAATTTCTTTTAAACGAACTTAAGATGATGAAGGAACAATTAAAAGATGTCCCAAAATCCGTATTACAAAAATTTGTAAATAATGAATTAGAAGATGAAAAAAAAGAACTTATAAAACTTTATAAAAAAGAAATCAGTGATTTACCGCGTGATGACCCTGTAAAGTTAGAAATATTAAATCTTATGTTATATTTAGGTATAAATCCATTTGACGTTATGGATATTCAAGAAACTCTTAATCTCGGTTGAAAATATTTAGAACATTTTTTTATAGGTAATAACCTTAAACACGACATATAATTATCACCACCTCTAACTTTTCTACAATCATTTATCAAATTAAGTAAATCACTAACAGGTATTTTATAACAATCTGTTTTATCAGGTGAAATTATAAAATATATCCAATAATCCGCTTCTGTTGTTGAAATCCCTGAAGGTTTATTATTACATTCATATTCAATAGCAAGATTACCTGTTTTATATCCTAAACGGTCGCATTTTACCTCATACTTCGTGTCTCCATCTGTGATAAAGTCATATGGTTTAAAATAACCTTCAGGGAAAATAACCGTTTTATATTCAATATATTCTAAAGCCTTTTTTTCGTATTCTTTACCAAAATTTAAATCCTCCGTGAATGTCATTATACTTTTGTATATTATAACAAAATATTTTTATTTTTCTAAAATAACCGCAAAAAAATAAAAGCATTTTTAAATATTAAAAGCATTTTAATAAAATCAGGGAAAAAAATATAGTTTTGTCCCTGATTTTCTTATATTTATGACATATATAAGCATAAATAAATTTATTTATGACCCTATGAGGCATAAATATAGGGAAAAAACATAAAAAATTTCCTTGTTTATTATATTTATCTTCTTTTTTTTAAGATATTTAATAAAAATATAAAGTATTTTTATTTTCTTCTTCTTCTAACCGTTTTTTTAAGTCCTGAACCTGCTATTGCTGGACGTCTTTTTTTAATAGCATCAAATAATTCGGACATTAATTTATCCCCTTGTGGTGGTGGTCTTATTTCTGGTGCTTTTTTCTTTGTGGCTACTGGTGCTGGTGGTGCTGGTGGTGCTGGTGCTGATGGTCTCGGTGCTGGTGCTTGTGCTGGTGCTGGTGGTGCTGAATATGATGAGATAGCAGGGGCTGGTGAGGTTGCAGTATAACCTGCTCTACCTTCATTACAATAAACATTTACGGTATTTGTATTTACATTTTTATTACCTCGTCCTTTATTTTTTTTCTTTTTTGTTATTTCATCTGTTTTAACAAATTTAACTGGTATTGTCTCTGATTGTTTTTTATTTTTTTGTTTTCTGTATTCGTCCTTTGCTTGTGTTAATGCTTGCTTATATGTGATTTTATTTTTTTTAGCATATGTTTTAACAAATTCAATCCATTCCATCGTGTAATGTATAATATAATATATACCTATATATTATTTTATTTTTTTGTAATTAAACCTTTTACATACTTAATATCATATAATCCCCTCAAATCATCAATAGACAACCATAATTTACGGTTATCATTAATAGGATAACCAAACCAGTTTTCGGTAATCGCATAATTCATAATACCATATTCACCTTTATTATGGTTTAATCCTATAGCGTGTAATATTTCGTGCAAAACTACATTATATAAAGTATTCGGTAAATAAAGAATTTTATTATTTATATAAATATTCGTATGGTTTTTATCATCTATTAACATATATCCATAATGTCCGTCTTCTTCATTACAAATTATACCTGTTGAATGTTCTTTTTGAATAATAACAGGAAAACCATTATCGTTCATTGTTAATGCTATTTCATCAATAGTTTTACGAAGTTGATTATTTATATTAGAACATACATTAAGAATTTTCGGAAAATTATAATTAACCTCGTGTAAAAGTAAATATCCACAAGCAGAGAAAACATTTAATAATAATCTTATCATTATATTATAACTATATATAATATTTTGTTATTTGTTAAAAAAAATTGGAGCATTTCTTTTATTATATCGTCTTTTTTTGTATGGAGTATAAAAGGCTGGAGATTGAAGTGGTATATCAATTTTTAACTCTGGTTTTTTATTTCTCTCTTTAATTTCATTTAAAACTTTATGACGATTATATGCTTGATTTTTTGTTGGTTCTTCATTATATTTTGGTAATTCTTCTTTACTTGTAAATGACCCCATTATTTACATATATATAAAATAACAATAGATTTTTTTTTTAATGTAAAAGTTTTTCTATTTGTTTCTTTTTTCTATCTAATTGACTTTCTACTAATACATAAAAACTTTCTGGTATTTTACCCTCGTGTGTTTCAAGTGCTAAATTAATTTCATTTTCAACATCTTCTCTAATTTCATTATAATTAGTAATAGCCATATCTATCTCTTCATCTGTAATATCTTTAATTTCTTCAATTGACGCCATTAATTCATCACATTCTTTATTATAATCTTTAATAATAGCATTTACATCTCTTTTTAATGAATTGATAGATTGTTTAAGGATTTTTTCCATTCTTACAGATTTTACTTTACGAGGTTTAATTTCTACTGGTTTTTCTAAATCTTCAATTTCTTCAAGTTCATCATAATCATCATCATCTTCATCATCATCTTCATCTTCATCTTTTTCAGGTTCATATAATTCTTGTGATGTTTCAGTTATATAACCTGCTCCATTACTATCAATTTTATCAAACTCATAATCATTTAATAGATTTTTAATATCATCATCTAAAAAATCATCTTCTTTTTTTAATGTGATATTTGACATATTATTATAAATCTTTTGTAATTCTGCTTTTCTTGTCTTCTTATCAATACGCACTGGTAAATTATATTGCGTTGAAATCTCCATAACCTTATTATATAACTCTTCTCTCTTCATTATTTTAATATTATATAATATATGTATAGAAAAAAATTCCGTTTTTACGAAAATAAGAAATTTAAAATATACGGATTTTTTTTTATATTATCCTATTATATACTATATAAAAACACTACACGATGCCACGACCCAAGAAAGACCCAACAGAAAAGAAGAAACCAAAGAAACCTGAACCAATAAAAAGTGATTTAGATAAATTAAGTTGTCTTTCTAAATACCCTGTAAAAATGTTAGATGAGTTTAAAACTCTTTACATACCACAAACGAAAGGGTGGTATAAAATGAATAAAGGACACAAGGTTAAATTATTAAAAGAAGCATTAGATAATAAATGCGATGATTTACCACCTGTTCCTGAAAGAGCCAGTAGAAAATCACAATACGGTGTAAAATATGGTAAGGTTCAGCCTTATGATGAAAAAGAACAAAAAGATTTTTTAGATGCTGGATATTCAACCTCTCACCCATTAAAACAAAAAAAATTAGATAAAGTTAAACATAAAAATGCTTACGAAAAAAATATAAAAATTATATTAAATAAACATCAAAAAGATTTTATTATCAATTTTATCAATTCTTATTTTAGGGGTGCATTATTATTCCACGGTGTAGGCTCTGGTAAAACATTAACCGCCGTTGTATTTAGTCATTATTATTTATCATTATTTCCAGAAAATAATGTATGTATTATATCTCCTCCTTCATTATTATTTAATTTTGTTGATGCTATGCGTTTATTTGGTTTAGATGTAAAAGATAATCGTTATACATTTGAAACTTATGATAGATTTATTAAAAATTATGAAAATATTGTAGATAAAAAAACTCTACTTATTGTAGATGAAAGCCATATATTAAGAACACATATTGTAGAAGGCATACAATATGATGCTAAAACCGATGTTGTTAAAGATACAATTAAAAAAGGTCATAAACCGAATGAAATGATTAATGCTTCACTTTTAGTTCATAAAGTTTTATGTATGACAGGAACAGCCTTCGTTAATCAGTTATATGATGTTGAAAATACAATGACGATGTTAGGGCAACGTGTTAGACCTATGGACTATAGCACATTTGATAAAGTCATTGATAATCCACAATTACGTTATGATTATTTTAAATATAGAATATCTTATTTTAGTGTATTTGATAATCCTGAATTAAAAAAAGAATTTCCTAAAGTAAATCAAATATTTGTAGGATTAGAATTAAAACCGCCATACTCATTAATTTTTGATTATTTAGCACGTGGTAATAATCCGTATAAGGAAGATGGAACTTATAGGAGCGAACCATTTGCAGAAGTTAAAGGTTATGTAGATGGTAAATTAAAAACAGTTAGATATAAACCACCACCACAAGATATATTCAGTAAATTAGGATTTTCTATTTTACAAACTCATTTAAAAGATGCTAAAGGTAAAAAGACAGGTGAAATTAGATTAAGTAATGAAGATGAATTAGAAGCGTTTTATGTAGCACAACGACAATTTGGTAATGTTATTAATGGTGAAAAAGTAAAATTTATTATTAAAAAATTAAAGGAAAATCCTAAAATGAAATCTATTATTTATTCAAGTTTTATATCCTCGTCTCTTACCGTATTAAGAAGTTTATTAACAAAAGAAAATATTAAATATACCACAATTACAGGAGACGATAGTATAACAAAACGCACAAAGGCTAAAGATGATTATAATAATGATGATAATGATATAAATGTTCTTATTATCTCACGAGCAGGAACAGAAGGAGTTGATACAAAAAATACACAGCAATTTTTTCTTTTTGAAGCCCAATGGAATGAAGCAACCGCAGAACAGGCTATAGCACGAGCCGTTAGGTATAAATCACATATCACACTGCCACCAAAAGAGAGGTTTGTTAATGTGTATCGTTTATTAGTTCATTTACCGAGGGACGCCCATATTATTAAAAAAATGAATGAAGGAACTTATGAAAAGGAACTTGAAGATTTTAATGAATATAGAAAAGATAAAGATGATTTAATTAAGGAAACCGCTAAAGCAGTTAGAAGAAGTAAAAAATATAATTTACACAGTGATTATTTTATGGTATGGAAAAATCAGTTTAGAGAACAAGAAAAAATAAATTATAAAAAGAGTAGGGGACAAATAGGGCAAAAGAAACCACCATTTAGTCCATTACCAGATGTAGAAGTGCCTGATGTATATTATCGTTATGTAATACGTAATATTAAAGATTTTGAGAATTTAAAAGAAAAAGACAAAAAATTACAAGATAAAGCGAATGAAAAAAGTATTAGTGATAATTCATCTGACGTATTCGGTAATACGGCTGATGTAATTTTACAAGCAAATTCATTTAGAAAACAAATTGAAATTATGAACTTTATAAAAATTCTAAAAGAAGATATACCAAAAGTAAAAGATTTTAAAGAACCTTTCCATAACGAATTATTAAAGGCATTAGAAAATGATGAAGACCCAGATAGTATTATAGAAAAACAACAAAAGATTATTGAAGATAATGCTGAAAAAATATTAAAATTAAGTCCTCAAATAGAAGAATTTATAGGTCAGGGATTACTTCAACAACAAGAAAAAATGTCAAGAAAAAAAGCAAAAATGGGTGAGCCTTCAGCATTGCAAGAATTTTTCACACCTGACGCTATAGCAAATGAATTAATTAGTCATAGTTCTGTTTTAAAGCGAGATGAGTTTGTAAGAGTTTTAGAACCTACGGCTGGTTATGGTGCTTTAGTTTCTGCGGTTGTTAGACAAAGAACTGATAATATTTTTATTGATATGTGCGAACAATCAACACAAAATAGAGATTTTTTAAAACTTCTTGTTAATTCTACACCGTCAATATTAAACTTATTTGAAACAAGAAATTATTTAGAATTGCAACCACCAACGAGTTATGATTTAATTGTAATGAACCCTCCTTTTCATTTACGAAAAGAAACTGGAGGATTAGGTAAGGAAGTATGGGATATTGACTTTATTATAAAAGCGTATGATGAGTTAGAAGGTGGTGGTGAATTACTCGCTATTACAAGTAATTATTTATCTCACGGAAAAGCAAAATATAAAAAATGGATTGAAGAAAATAAAGTTCAATTCATCAAAAAATATGAAAATTATAAATGGAAAGGTGAAAAAGGAGGAACTTTAAATTTAACTTTTCAATTAATTAGAATGGTAAAACCAAAAACACAACAACAACAAGATGAAGAAGCAAAAGAAAGGAACAAAGAAGAAAAGAAAGAAGAAAAGAAAGAAAAGAAGAAAGAAAAGAAGAAAGAAACAAGAAAATTAACGAAGGAAGAAAAAAGAAAAATAAAAGAGGAAGAAAGAAAGAAAAAGAAGGAAGAAGAAAGAATAAGAAAAGAGAAAGAAGAAAAGGAAAGGAAGGAAGAAGAAGAAAGACAATATCAAGAAGAAGTTAAGAAAGAGGAAGAAGAAAGAAAAAGACGTAAGGAATTTGTAAGTAATTTAAGTAAAAAAGGAAGAAGAGGAGGAAGAAAATGGGAGGAGGAAAGAAAACAAAAAGAAGAAAAAAAAGAAGAAGAAGAAAAAGGTGAAGGATTAACTCCACCATTAACAGAACAAACGGTTGAAGATTTTTTAGAAAATCAAAAAAAATTATCAACTGACGAACCAGTGCCATATAAGGCTTATGCTTTTTTTTCATCAATTTTACAATTGTATGTTTTAAAAGAAAATAAAAATGACTGTGCCGTCCCATCAAGCACCCCTGCTAATAGAAGTGAGGACGACATAGTATTTACAATTGAAGGTAAAAATAAAATGATTTCTTTAAGTAAAGACGATTTAAAAAATATATATACTTCATATGAGAGATGTAAAAAGAAGGGTCATATTTTAGTTATACCTTTTGTTATTGGAACAGGTAATAGCAGACACGCAAATATGATTATAATTAATTATCATAGAAACGAAATTGAACGTTTTGAACCTCACGGACAAAAAACAGGGTCAAGACATATTGATAGTGAAAAAATTGATAAAGACATAGATAAAAAATTAGTTCAAGCATTAAATAAAAATCATAAAACAAATTTTAAGTTTGTATCAGCCGTGGATATATGCCCTACAGAAAAAAGTTTTCAGGCATACGAACAATTCGCAAGAAGAAAAAGAGTAGTAAAAAAGAATGTTGTTATTGAAGACCCTGCTGGGTATTGTATGGCGTGGAGTTATTTTTATTCATTTTTAAGAATAAAATTTCCTAAAGTATCTGGTAGTGAATTACTTAAAAAATCATTTGATATATTATCAACTGACCCTGACACATTACGACAATTTATAAGAGGTCAAATATCATTTTTAACTAAATTCTTAAATGATGGGGTAAGAAAAAACTTTATGAAGGATTTACTAAAGGCTACTCGTTATGGTGATGTTGTAAAGTTAAGAGAAGAATTAACAGAATTTATAGAAAAAGAATATATTAAATACACAAAATAAAAAAAAATATTATATTGTATTATATTATATATAAAATGAACTGGCTTGAAGCATTGAAATCGTGGAATTCTAAAAAGGGTGGTAAATATACAGTCCCTAAAAAGGGGTCTAAAGAACACGCACAAGTCGTAAAACTTATGAAAGGTGGAAGTATTCTTTCAGGTGCAACAATGCCTACGACATATAAGAAAAAAGGCGGTTCTATGCGTAAGAAAAAAGGAGGTTCTATGGGTAAAATGACAGTTATGGCAGGAATACCTCAATATACAGAACACACAGGAAGAATGGCTGGTGGAGGGCTTAAAACACAACTTCAGGTAATTGCTGGAAAACCTCAATTAGCACGAGTAAGAGGAAAAGGATTATCTCGTATGGGGGCATCTGACCCTAAACTTTACGGATTAAAAATGTTCGGTCAATAAATTAAAATATTGGTTATATTGTATAAAGTGGTAAAAAATGGAAACTGATAAATTACAAGAAGATTATAAAGACAAAGTAAAAATATTAAGACAATTAAGAAACGATTGTATTGAAAAAATAGCAAAATATAAGAAAAAATTTAAAAAAATAAAAAAAATAGATGATTTTATTGATATGACAACAGCAACATTAACAGGAGTTAGTATAAGCCTTACAATAACAGGAATGACATTACCGCCTCTATTAATAGCATCTATTACAACTTCAGGACTGGCTTTTATTATTGACAGAGTGCAGGATAAATACAATTTTAAAAGTAAATATACACAGCATAACTTAACCATTAATCAGTATAACAATTTAGCAAGGGAGATTTTAGCCGTATTAACAAAAAATAATTTATCACCTGAAGAATACCACTCGTATATTGTTGAAATTACGGATAAAATAAGTTTAATTGAGGATACGGCTATTATTATTTAAAAGTCTTTCTTTTCTTTTTTTAAATTTTAAAGCATATATTTTACGGCTACATTCTTTACAGCGTAAATTTTTTTCATTATCATAAAACAAATGGGCGTTTTCTCTCATTCGTTTTAGGCTACAATCACTACATAGTCTTTTATTTATTGATTTCTCTGAATGTTTATAAAATGTTCTTAAATCTTCATCACTAAAAAAACCATTACACATTTTCTTTAATGTTTCAAAATTTAAATCGTCATCAGTAAAAGAAATATCAGTCATTTTATTAAAAATATATCCTTCTTTTTAAGTGTTTCGTATATGTTTTTTATCAATAAAATATTTATAAAAAATACCATAATTACCGATGGCAGATAAATGGCAGATAATGGCAGATAATGACAGATAATTAAAATCTTATCTGTTTCATCTTGTTTCATTTTTTTATCAATGAAAAAATATATAAAAATTAGCATAATTATGGTATTTTTTAAATAAAAATAAATTAAGGTATTTGAAGTGAAACAGGGTGAAACAACGAAACAGGGTTTATATTGCTCGTATTTTGCTTACAACTTTATCTACCATCTACCGACTGGCGGTAGCAGATGATAAAAATTTCTAAAATTCATAGCCAATTTATAACCCTGTTTCACCAACCCTGTTTCACTTTCTACTTTACAGAAATATATAAAAAATACCATAATTATGCTAATTTTTATATATTTTTTCATTGATAAAAAAAAGTGAAACAGGTTGAAACAGGTTGAAACAGGGTTATTTTCAACCCTGTTTCACTTTAAAATAAAATAAAGTATTAATCAAAATCTTCTTTAATACCAACCCACCCTCTAACAACCTTACCACCTATACGCTTTGTTGATGTTTTAACATTTAGTTTATTATTCTTTTTTACATAACTGTTAATTTCCATACCCATCTTTGTTGTAGAAATGCCTAATTTTTCTTCTTTTAACCATTCTTGAATTGTTCGGCTTTCTAAAAAGTCATTAGGATTATCAGTAATCTCAAAGTTCTCCATAAACTTATCTATAACATTTCCATCATCATTTATCCAATCCTTTTTAGCATTTGCCACTTCTTCTGGTTCTTCAGGCTCTCCGTGTTCTTTGTAATCTATGTATGCTTTTATTAACATCATTAAAAAAGCACTTTGAAATTCAGGGGTTCTTAATTCTTTTTCTAAATTATAATCTTTTTGAAGTTCATTTTCTTTGTCTTCAACTTCATCAACATATTGTTTATTGTAAGAAATAACACGAACTCTATTATCAACGGCTTTATCATATGGACTTATAGGGGGTAGGTCATTTGCCAAACACATAACAAGAAAATGAGGGGTAAAGTTTGTTTCATTTCCACCGTGTAGCCTACCTGTTAAACTATCACCTCCAGATGAAACCTTTTTTAACATATTACCATTAAGCACACTTGTGCTTTTCATCTCATTTGATATAATAATTCTTTTAAAACGTAATAACATAGCCCATCGCATCAGTTGCGCTTCATCATTAGAACTTTTACGATATAATAGATTTTCAGCGTTAAAACTACCTACATATTCACCTAAAGAATATTCAATTGCTTTTGTCATAATAGATTTTCCGCAGTCAGTAGTTCCAAGACCAAATAAAACACGTTTCATTAAATCACCCATTAATGCTCTTGCTATATTATGAATATAATAATTACCTACTTTTTCACCTAACGAGTTAATAAAAAGACGGTTTCTTATACTTTCTACATATTCCATTTGTTCGTCGTCAAATTCTTCAAAATCACGATTAATTTTATTCATAAAAACAATATCAGGATTAAATCCGTCTTCATCTTTATCGTAAAAAAGAAATCCTTTTTTCATATCTCTCATATCAATATATCCATTGTTAAATAACAAACAACCAAGACTGGAGCATTCTTTTTGTTTTAACCAATCATTATTAATACATAATGACCTTATTAATGTAGAAATATTTTTTAGTGATGACAGCCGAGTTGCATATGAGACGTCCGTTAAATA